>JAABUK010003034.1_pt1 | contig 28956 bp, 37 predicted proteins | sample 5559141 | NCBI WGS metagenome assembly JAABUK01 (sample SAMN10711869, study PRJNA513367) | rock metagenome | isolation source: Antarctica rocks | place: Antarctica: Victoria Land, Pudding Butte nord | collected 2016-01-03
GCCGCTTGCACGACCAAAGCAAGCGGCCAGTGAAAGCAACGTATCAGCAAAGCTACCTCAAAGCTCCTCGCGGTAAGCCGTTTGGGGATTTTGCATCACGCGGCATTCTGCCAGGACTACGCTCAGCCTGCGTGACCACCATTCACGCTCTCGTGCACGAGCAAATGCGCAATCGTGCCATCCCATCTGCATGCGCCTATGCAAGGTCGTAGCTACAGGAAAGGCGTTAGTCATCGTGAAACCGCGCGCTGTACGCAGGCCCCGTACGCTCTCCGTGGCAGATCAAAAGCAATTGCAATTTGCATACACTGTGCTGGGTCAGGGCGGTCAATGCAGGAATGAAAAGCCTTTCACTGACGTGCGAGCCGCTGTGCGACTGAACAGCTAGCTTTCACTAAACTTGTGACACCATCTATTAGCCCTGTGCAAGTATAATATACTATGTACGCTATCTTTATGACATGTCGGAGGCCTTTCTGTAGCTGACCTGAGGTAACAGGAGGCTATTTTCCTGCACTGTTACACCTGAAGCTTCTGCAGCCACAACAGCATTTTGCTCAGACATAAACAACTTGCTGAGAGTCACGCAATGGCTGATGGCAGCAGGCCTCAGCTGCACAGTGTCACAGAACGCAGATTTTGGGATGCCCACTGTAAACTCTACAGGCATGGCAAAGCCACAGTGTTGCGCTGACATTGCCATTCAACAGGTGCGTAGGTGTACAGCTGTTCCATTTGTGTCTTGCCAAACTTAAGATGTAAGAGACAATCAGATAGTAGCTGTTCGCATGCGCAATACCACTTGTGGCACATGGATTGTGATATGAGCATGGTCACATAAGGATTGCAAGGATCTAAAATAACACAAGAACAAAAATGCATTGTCTCTTTGGCATGTATCACAGCATACTGCATTTGTCATTTTCGTCACTGATTGTCAAGATGCATGTCACCACTACCAAAATTGAACTGCCGCCATTACTGACACTCCAACTTTTGAGTGCATGGGCTCAGACTTGACACATCATTAGCACATGTCGCCTGCAGTCCAACACCCAAAAAGGATCGGGGCTTGACAGCGGCAACTTGTTCAGATATCAATTCTCAGCAATCCAAAATCATCATTGCCCTACAAACGCCAGCATGTTACATGACATCAGAAGTGGCAGCACTTGCCTATGATACAAGCACTCCAGGTACTTGCAAAGGAGCTGAGTAACCTTTCAGCAACTCCATGAGAACATTCAGAAACTGCAAGGGGCTCAGGACCTATTTTTTTGCATCCTGCTGCGCCTGCTTGTGAAAGCGGCACAACAGTTCAACTAAGATCAAGTTTTGGACATCATCGCCCCCTTCACAGAATGTATCTGTGCTTTGATCACTCGATGAATTGCTGCATGAGTATTGCTTCAAAAACAAACAGGCTGTGATGCACCTTTCTGACTATGATGATGGTTTTGTTAATTGCCTAATCTTCGATTGAACACATACAATACTGACAAAAGCAACTAACTTGCACTCACTGACATAGTTCCATATGTAGGTGCAGCACTGAGAAGTGTTTTAGTCAACAATCTGAATGTATAATATTTTGGTCATGGTGCTGATCATGAATGAGAACAAAATCTGGACACATTGCAACACACACTCTTTGACTTGCAAGCTGACAATAACAAATCACACACACAGAGGGTCAGGTTTCTAAACCTGTGCACGCCAGGCAGTTTGGTGCTTAGTTGAAGTCATCAAAGTCGTCCCTCTTTCCTCTGCTTGAAATGCTTCGTGCAATACTCAGGACAGCCGACACGGCAAACTGCAGAAACAAAAGAATAGAATGAGCCTGGGATGCCTGGGACAGCCTAACAACAAGCACCTGGGAGTACAGCAGTAGGCCCAACTTACCAGGCCAAACACAATGGTCAAGAAGGAGCCGCCTCCTATCAGCTGCAGACACCAGGAACATCATAAGCACGGTAGCATAGCAGCAGCAACGTGTCATCTGAAGGTGATGCATGGAAATTTGTATATGCTTACTGGAACACCAAATGATGGCATGATCTGGATTCCTCCACCATACCCATAGCCTGGTCCATATCCGCCATACACTGGGGGTGGGGAGTAGCTGTGGTAATTGTAATTCCTGATAGTAGGTCCAGACTGGCTGCAGCCAATCCAGAAGGCATGTCAGACACACATCAGAGGTGTCTTGAGCCCTCAACAAGGCCATGCATCAGAAAACAGAGTATGAGGAGGAACAAGTCACGCATGATGGGCCTCAACCTGTAGGTGAAAAAACGCTATTCAAGCGCTACGCTCATAGAGTAGTCTTTCTTTTCACACATACTGAGGCCCACCACATATGACTTGTTCCTGCTCATGAGGCATCAGGTCTAAACCAGGCACTTACCCTCCTCCTCCACTCGGAGCACGTGGTGCAGGTGCTGGCCTTGCAGACCTAAAAGAGGAACCTCCAACACGTCCCCCAGACCTGGCTGCCAAAGCGGCGTCTGGTGACCCAGCACTGAGCAAGAGCGCAGCTGCTACAGCTGCTGTGAGTGGCAGGGCAAAAGGCTTCAGTGCAGACTCTGCCTGCTCCCGCTGCGGCCGTTGAGCATTGCATACAGCAAGTCGCTGCAAGACCAGGCTACGCCGTGGCAAAACACATGAAGACTGTTGAAAAGGAGCAACACCGGTAGGACACCGTGACTGAACAGAGGTGAGCATATCTGCACTTGGAGCTCGCGTGGGTTGATACAATCACACGGTTGTCGGCAAGCCCGTCTCTGTAGGCAGCTCAAGAAACACGTAGGAATGAAGCTGATGAACAAATGCGAAGAAGCAACGTCAGCAGAGGTTGGTGTCTCCTGAAAGGCATATCACTTGTGGCTTACGATTCCTGGGCCATTTCTATACTTGAGGTGAATAAATCAGCGATTCTTTCTACAACAGCGAAACCACCGCAATGGTCGTAGCACACCTGGTGCCACACCATGCATGCGACCCTGCTAAACGCCATACACGTGTGTCTGATGCTGCTGGATATCAGAGACTTGCAACTGTCCCTAAAGGCGTGCCCGCATCTATGCTAGTGATCCGACATGTTTGATCAGTTGACCAAACTCGGCAAACAGATCGGGGGAGACCTAAACAAAGCATTGCATAACCCCCTAAGTACAGATACATGGAGCATCGGCAGCAAGACTGTCGTACAGAAAGCGGACGGGTCCAACATTCTCACTCCTGCATCGCTAGTGGCAGAACATGACGAGGAGAAAGAAGCAGTCTTGCAAGGACTTGAAGCCAAGTACTACCAGCAGGACTTTGAGCCCTTGCTCCATGAGCTGCAGCACCTTCCTTTGGACTTCAGTACTCAAGCATTGGAGGACACAGCTGAGGCTCGGACTGGGGTTTTAGAGGTGCACAAAAGCTGGCTATGTGTTGTAGGTTAATGCCATGTTGACAACGCCAATTCATAGCATCTCCTGATAATGCATGTGAATATGAGTTCGACTGCAGGTAGTCAGTGAGTTGTTGTCCAGACATGTGCTGCTCAACTATGACAAGTTCGTGGAAGGTATCACAGAGATAGGTTTGGTTGAGGACGATCTACAGGTACAAGCAATGATGTCAGACCCGCACACAGAAGCACACATGTGCGTTGTGCTGCACCGCTTCACTGCCAAGCTGTGCATCATCAAGTTTCTCTACAATCACAGGCAGCATACGCTGGAACAAAAGCAGCGCGTGAACTTCTTGCTCTGGTGAAGACCGATGTACAAATCAACATCAAGGTCGCCAAACAGACCAAGCGTAAGCATGCCTATGTGAGGCTGCTGGAGGTGCTGCTGAAGCTGCAACAGACTTACAGCCTCCACACAGCTCTCAAGTAAGGTTATGTACCCAATTTTGCCCTGCAGACCATATTGCTCTGAGTCCACTATTTCATTCCACTGTCAAGTGTGGGCATATGCGCTCTCTGCACAGCATTTGCCAGTTGCAAACATAAGAGGTGCAACAATGTTTACGCAGAGATTTGCTTGCAGGACAGCACAAGAGAATGGAGATTTTGCTGAGGCATTTTGGCTGTGCTCCCAGTGCAGTGACTCCATGAATAGCTTGCGTCAGCTGCGTGTCTTTACCCAGCTGACCCAGACCATCCAGGATCTGCATGATGAGACAACCATGCGTCTGCATAATGCCCTGCAGGTGTCGTGTACTGACTTCAAGCCTGAGCCATACAGCAAGGTAATGAGAGGCAGTCATGGTCATTCATATGCATTGCCTCCTCAGCATGGTTTTCTCTTGTCACTTTCTACCACTCTGACGGCTGCAGTCTGTTGTGCAACACAACATCGCTTATTCTGCTTCTTCTGTGCTCTTGGTATTGCATAACGTTGCATGAAGTTGCTATCTCATGTCAAGACTGCTTGATCTACATATTTGTTTTGTCAGGTACTGCAAGGGTTCATGTTCTTAGGCCATGTAGAGGAGCTGGGAGGGCAGGTTGCATCTGCTTTCACCAATGCAGTCAACACAACTGTGGTCCAGGTGACAATCCCCATCTCCAACTGTTTGCTATTTCACACCTGGCACTGAGCGTCTCAGCGACAGTGCTGTATCACATGCAAGTGACGTTTTGGCTTGTCATGGAACCTCATATGCCAAGCCTCAGCCTCGCAGTTGTGATATACAGCTGAGGTCTAATAGCCCTAGGCCTTGTTGCAATGCGATGATGGTCACGCCAATGACAATGCGATGCAGTATGTTGCCTTTTTGCATTCTGCATGTGTGCATGGTGTCAAAGAAGTCACAGCAGAACGTGGTTTCCACAGCCAAAAGGCCTTGCATTTGTTCAGGTGGTACAGGGCATGTTGATGACACGCCCAGGCTTTGAGGAGAGGGTTAAAGGTACAAGCAACATGCAGGAAATGCTCAAGTGGCTGCCCAGTGACCTCTTCAGGACATGCCTGGCCAGGGTAAGAATGCTGAACCGCGTCAGCCTTTGTCATCCCTGACTGGCTTGACAAGTATCTGACAAAGACAATATTGTTTCAGCTTTTGACTGATGTTGCACAAAATCAAGACAAAAAAACTTTTTGTTCACAGATACCACTATCCTCAGGTTGACAGGCGCAACGCCTGGACTTTGTGGTTTTCTTGAAGTCTCCTACCAGTGTGTTCATCATGTCAAGTCAACAGGCAGGGTGTATGGCCTCAGTGGGGTTGTCTTGAAGTTGTAGTCGGACGCCTTCCTCAGCAGGCTCTGCTGCACTCGGCAGGCATGCACTGCACCCACCTGCACTGCAATGACATCCTACTCTGCTGAAGAACGCGCACTGACAACTGGGCATTGGGCAGAGTGGCTGATACTCTGCCACAAGCTGTAAGACCTGTTGGCTAGCCAAAGCTTGTGATCCTTCTTTCTCCTCTTCTTTCTTGCAGGTGTTCATGGTGGTGTTTGACATCATGGCCAGCCACTTCAGCATGATGCGCTGGCATGAGGCCGGTCTGGCACAACACAAGGCAGACCTTGCCGCCGTGCAAGCTGCCAAACTGGCCTGCAAGCAGCGCCTCCTGCAGGAGAGCTCACAGCAGTCCAATGACAGCGGCCAGAGCAGAATCCAACAGCAGGTCCCGCATTCTGTCCTGGGTCAGACAGCCCAAGCTTCAGACACACACCAGCGAGGCGTGCCTCCTGGTGACGTCAGCATTGTGCAGCCAACTGTGAGTCAGGCAGCGGTGAGTCAACCCATATCGCAGCAGGTGGGCAGCTCAGAACAGACCGGAAGCCCGCATGGCCTGAGTGCTCCCACACAGCTGGCCTCGCCAGCTGCAGCTCACAGCCCAACAGCTTTTGCTGGGTCACAAGCGTTTGACAGCCCAAGGTCTGTGCACAGCAAGGCAGGTGACAGTCCACAGGCCACTGTCAAGACTCCACAACTGGTTGACAACCTCAGGGCTGCATTCAAGCCAGGGCAGGCTGGCAGCCTAGACAGCCCCAGACATAGTGCACAGCTAACGCAAGACGGCCGTCTGGATAGCTTGACACTGCCCAGCACCCCAACTCAGGTCATGAGCACTCCAGCACAGGCTGCGTCCGGTCAGCATGCAAGTCCTGATGCAGTGCTTACATCTTCTGACAAACTCCAGGCCTCGCAACAGCACCTGGCTGAGCCAGCCAGCAACTCTAGCCCCCTGCATCAGCCTGCAGTTGCTCAACCGAAAATGTCCGTCAGATTTGACAGCCAGACAGCAGTGTCTCCACGGGAGGCTCTGATGGGCTCTCACCAGCATCGCCCCTCCCATCATTCCCACCATGTTGGGGCCCATGCTACAGGGGAGAGGGTCCAGTCTGGGCAGCAAGCGGGCGCAAGAGGTGACCAACAGCAGCGATGGAGGGCAGAACTTGAGGTAGGCAAGTGCAGTTTCTGCATTTAGGCAGTCTGAATGTGTTGCCCATTTGGCTTTGCCTTGGCTTTCCCTTCCCTTTTGGCTTTGCCTACCCTTCCCCTTTGCCTTTGGCACATGACCCTTGGCATGACTGCCAGTCTTGCTACTATGCAGGGGCTAGAGGGGCAGGAACGGGAAGAAGTAGAATGGGGAGAAGTGTTGCACGTTGTGTACAGTGGTCTTGTCGCTACTAGGCGGCTGTTGTGGGATGAGTCAGAGCGCAAGATCATTGCCTTGCTCTCATCCTCTTCAGCCTTTGAAGGCGACCATTTCCTTCAGGTGAGGGTTCCAAGTCTCAAGCCTGCATTCACACAAAGCATCTGCATGCATCCCAACAAGCTGCTGGTGGCATGAACGCTGCAGTGACTCAGTTTCATTATGATGTTTGCTCTGACGAGTTGCACCAGAGGCTACACAGTATGGCACTCCCCTGGCTTCTCACAGACATCACGGCAAGATTGCTGTCAACATCACAGCACCCCTCATGTACTTCTGTGTCAACTGATAGCACAACGAGCTTGTTTCTGCCTGCCCAAGAGAGATGCAGCAGAGACTGCCAAACCATGTTTGGTCATCTGTAATCTCTGTGATGCATTGAGCCGTTTGTTGACATGGTGTCGTGCCCCAGCCATGGTGCGCTGCATGGCCAATTCTTTCTCTTCCTCTTCCTCTTCCTCTTCCTCTTCCTCTTCCTCTTCCTCTTCCTCTTCCTCCTCCTCCTCCTCCTCTTCTTCTTCTACTTCTTGTGCAGGTATTGGAGTGGGCCCAGCGCATCCTGGCAGCAGGCGAGGCGTTCAGTGGGGTGGAGTGCAGCAGCCTGAGGAGCATGCTCACTGCACAGAGCAGCAACTTCTTCAACGCCTACCACAGCAGCAACCTGGAGGCGCTGCATAGCATGCTGGAAAAGGAGCTCTGGCGCAGGCTGCCCAGCTTTGGAGAAGGTATAAAGATAATGATACTGATAATGACAATGACAATGACAATGACAATGATAATGATAATGATAAGGATAATGATACTGATAATAATATTAATGATGATGAATACAATAGTAATAATAAACATCATCATAACAATAATAATATTAATAACAGTAACCATAACAAAAATAATCGTAACACTAATAACCATAATAATAAGGTTCCAGACAAGGTTTTGTCCAGTTTTGGACAAGGTATCAGTCAGGATATCAATTGAAGTGATCAATTGTAAGCCCTGTGTATCTAGTCAGCCCCTCCTGCCTCTCATTCGGTTTGCTGTGTGTTCCATGCGCCCATCCCACAAATGGAGCTTGTCAAGCCTTCTGGCCGTTTTCAAAGGTCAGAAGGGTCATTCCCTGACAAAATGAAACAAAGATCGATTTCTTGCATATGTGTCAAAAGACCTCACAGCTTGACAGCCCTGTCCTGTGCCGACCTGCTGGCAATGCATTTCAAGGTACTTCCATCACCAGCTGCAAGACTGCACTGAGAATGCTGCAGCAAGACCAATTATGGCTGTAGCGTCTTTGCATTCTTCCGTTTTCCTGCTTCCCTTGGGATGAAGCGGCTCCAAATGCAGGTGCTCTTGTTGCGTGTCCAGGAACTGTCAAAACAGTAGCCACTCAGTCTGTACCACTCAGTCTGCGTATTCCAGACTACAAACATTGACAAAATGAACGAACGAACAAATGTCAAGGTCTTGACAATTTCAGTCTCTTGCCATGCAATCCGCTGATTTGACACACATTGTTGCAGTGATGCCCAGTCTGCAGCACGCGCTGCGCAACCCCAGCCAGACAGGCAGCCTCACCACCCCGGGGCCTGTTCAGGAAGGGGCAAAGCCCTTTGAGATCATAGCAGCAGGAGGCAATCCTTGGAGGCAGCGGCGCCGCCGCTCCCCCAAAAGGGACCGGCCTGCATCTGCACAGGGCCCCTTCAGACTTGGGTGGGTACCTGCTTTACCCCCTTGCTCCTAGTATACAATATACAAGTGGCTTCATTGTGACATGTTGATGCATGATTATGATTATATGCATGTGCATTTTCCAAACAAAACAATACATCACTCGAATTCGCTGATAGCAGTCTGTTTGAAGAAACCATGGCCAGTACTTGTCTTGCCATGTCTAGTCACCAACAATGGCTATGACTATGTATCACACATATTGATTATGATCTAAAGCTAATACATTACCTGTGATATAGGTTTGCTGGCAGCAGTGTGTTGGAGGAGGACAGGGCCAGCAGGCGGTTGGAGGTGGATGACCAAGGCCTGCCTCGCCAGGGCTCCACTGACATCTGGTCAACCACCTCCTCTAGAGCCCCTTCTCGTGCCGCCTCCACCACTCCTTCACGTGCTGTGTCAAGGTCGGTTGTGATCTTTTCAATCGCAAAACATCTATTTTAGTTCAAAAACGTCATCCCTTCACTGGAAATCTAAACTCAGAAATGCCTGGGGACAGCAAAAATGTGTCTTTACATTGTGGAGATGTTTCAGGGCTTTGCATGTGCCTGCTGGGTTGAGGTGTTCTGTGACGCAGCAGGGATCACACATGCCTGATAATGGTAATGATTACATGTTGCAGCAAATGCTGGGTGTGTGGCATCCGTGTTGTCTTGCTGAACTGGCTTGATTTGAGCGTCTCAGCTGGAACATGTGAAAACAAGACATTCCACTGTCATCCCAGGTTTTCCTGGACTGATTCACACATCTTGGGCCCTCGACTTTAAAATTGCACGCAGCAATGGCCTATGCACATGTCAAAAGTGTCAAGAAGGTCAAGCATGCACCCATCAGAGTCAAGTGAGCAAACATGTGTGAGGACAGACTGTGACACACTCTTGCTCATTATTCTCTTGGGAGCCAGAGAGAACCCAGCGCAGCAGACACTGAATGCAGCAGACAATCATACTGCAAACACTGAATGCAGCAGACAATGATACCGCAGCTACTGAATAGTACTGCACTATCACAGACTCTGGTTGCAGGCGGGCCAGTCATGACTCAGATGTGGCTGCCACTCCTGCCCTGTTATCTGAGAGTGAGGCCTCAGAGCTGTTTGGAGACTACATAGACGAGGACAGCCAGACAGTGCAGCGTGTGAGGCCTCCTTCTCATGCACCCATGTCCAGTCCAGCCTCAGCACTGACGCAATGCACTCATCACTGGCTCAATGCACTCATCACTGGCTCAATGCACTCATCACTGGCTCAATGCACTCATCACTGGCTCAATGCACTCATCACTGGCTCAACGCACTCATCACTGGCTCAACACACTCATCACTGGCTCAATGCACTCATCACTGACTGAATGCACTCACCACTGACTCAACGCACTCATCACTGGCTCAACGCACTCATCACTGGCTCAACGCACTCATCACTGACTGAATGCACTCATCACTGGCTCAACGCACTCATCACTGACTGAATGCACTCACCACTGACTCAATGCACTCATCACTGACTCAATACACTCATCACTGGCTCAATGCCTTTCTCACTGAGTCAGATGACCATAACTTGGCATGCATGCACATGCTGGCGAGATTGCTCAGTATCCAGCAAACATGCATTGCAGTAGCCATCAATGCAAACAAAATGTATTTGGGAATGATTGCTCTACGCTCAGGCGGGCGTCTTTACAATTGCAAGCCTCTAGTCAATGTGCTACTCTTCTGTCCTGGGGAGACAGCTGACAGCATGACCTCTGAATGGACAGGCTTCGCTTCTGATGTGCTTGTCAGCATTGTGGTGTGCATGATCAATCTGACAATGCTGTCTGTCCCCCAGGATGCGGAAGGTGATGCTGGCGGGGGCCAAGTGTCCAACCTCACTAACTCCTCCCACAAGCTCATGCGCTGGCTAAGGGACTATGGAGAGCTCATGAGGTACTGTATGTATGTGTGTGTGTATGTATGTACGTATGTATGTATGTATGTATGTCTCCATCTCCCCCTCGCAGTACTGTGCAACATGTCTGTAGCATCCCAGAGAGCGACTGGCAACAAGCAACTTGATGCAAATGCATGTCAGCAACATACATCTCAGCAACAAGCCGGCTCCAGGCTCCAGGCTGATATGTCCAAATAGCATGTCACGATCGACCCAAGACAAACTTACAGCATGCAAGCAAGCCTGATGATGGTGAATGCAGGATCCTGCGGCCAGCACCATTTGCCTACCATGGCATGTGTGACCTGTTTGAGATGTTCATGCTGATGACCTTCAACACCTTCAGTGAAATCAGTATTGCAGATCTCCTAGACGAGCAGGTACTGCTGTCTTGTCCAGTGCATGCTGTATCACCAGCCACAGCATGCGCAGCAACTGGGGTTTTGGTTAGCTGCTTGCCTGTGCTGCCTTATGTGTAGCTCACAATAAAGGATGGCAAGACAAGAGCTGCGCCACGTACACTACAGTTCCTAGAATGTGCACTCATGCTTGTTGGTACCGCTACTGAAGGTTGCAAGCTCACGTCTAGAGTATACAGCTGCCATTCCATGAAGGGCTGCATTCTTCCATTGATGAGCTGCGGGCCTTGTCCTCTTCTTCTTCCTCCTCTTCTTCTTCCCCTTCTTTTCCTTCATCTTCATCTTCTTCTGCTGCTTGGAGATGCTGGACATTCCATCATACCCCTGCTGCCTTGCATTCCACCTGACTTGGCTGATGTCAAGATGTCGGCTCTCTTTGCAGGGCTGTGGAGGTGATGCAGTGGCCAACAGGCTGCGTAAGACACTGGTACGCATAGTCAATCAGAGCCTGACACCCTACAAAGCTGGCATCATTGCCAGCAGGCCGCCACACCCACCAGGAAGTCAGCAGGGTACACCTGCTGCTCTTCTTCATCAGATTAGTCAAGCCATTCCTTCAGTAATTTGCTCATTAATTCAATCAATCAATCATTCCGTATGTGTCTTCCTCACAGGTCAGGTATCTGCCCTCGCAAGTAGCTTTGCTGCAATCTTGTCTCCCGTGACGCCTTGCAGTCAGCAATGGCTGTGCGCAAGTAGCTTTGCTGCAATCTTGTCTCCCGTGACGCCTTGCAGTCAGCAATGGCTGTGCCCAATAGCATGGGAAGCTGTTCGACCTAAGTGTCGCCCAGTGACGTGCCTGCCAATCCTGGACGTTGTCCTCCTTTCTTTGTTTTCCTCTTCCTCCTCATGTTTAAACCTGCTCTTCTTCTTGGCCATCATTTCCTTTGTTGTTCAGCTGCAGTGGAAATCAGCCCATCAAGCACACACTTGTCAACTACTTCTGTGATGAGTTGCGCTTGTCTGCACATCACCCAGTTGTTGTTTCACAGAAAGATGTATGTATCGATCTCCCACAACACTGGCAGTGACCACCAAAGCTGCTGCCTCCACCACCTCCTGCAACCAACCACAACAAAACTCTGTGTCAGCCGACACACAGTGTACATACAGCATACCTGAAGTGTACATTCACTTTGCATGCAGCATATACAGCATACCTGAAGTGTATGTTCATTGTGCATGCAGCGTACATGTCTAGGTTGTGCACTTCATGAAATGAACTACTTAGACAATGTGCTCAAGGTTTCGCACATCAGCACCTTGTAATGTAGGCAGCGCTCCAAGTCATATGCACAATGGGCTGTATGTGCCTTGTTGCATGCCTTGCACAACAAGTGCTGTGCTCCTGGACAGATTTGGCCAGCTTAGTGCCAGTGTAAACTACCAAGGAGTTGTTTGCTTGCTGCGCAGCACGGCACCTAAAAGGTCAGGCCGCTAGGCTGTACCTGAGACATGCTTTTTGTTGCTAATGACTCCCGTACGCAAATGGCCAGTCATTGCCAGACGCCATACTTGATAATGACATCACATGCAATGTGACATGCAGCATGAACCCTAAAGCTTAAACCCTAAACTGCGGTGCAGGCTCATCAAGCAGCCTCAGCTCAGTGCGTGGCTTGATGGCTGCCAGCTTCTCCTCCCCCCAGGCCCCCAACCTGGGGGCTGACCCCTCCAAACCCTCCCCTGCTGTGGTTGTGCCTGGTCAAGCCACAGCTGTGTCCAATTCAGGCAAGACCACTTAGCTGTCAGCCATGCATTGAACATAACAGTTTTTACTGTCCCCAGACGTTTCTGAGTTTAGATTTCCAGTGTACGGACGACGTTTCTAAATCAAAATAGACGTTTTGGGATTGAGCCAGAAGCACATGCGTGCATAGGGTCAAAGCACAATAGCAATTGCCGCTCCCATAGCGTTTGCTGCTTCAGCCCTACAAGGGTCTGCTTCATCATGCATTGACACAGTTCCCATTACCCAGCAAATGCAGAGGATCTTGAGATGGTGCAAGGATCAAGGAGTCCAGTCCTTCTGTCAGATGTTGTTTGCGTGCTGATGCTAGCATGATGATTGGACAGATAAGTGCATGAATGAACAAACGGATGGGTGAGTGAATGGATGAATGAATGCTTGAGTGCAGGCAACATGTGGGGCCTGCTAGAACGGACAGTGGCAGTGGAGTGCTTGGCCACTGTGGCGGGCGAGCTGAAGAAGAGCAAGGCGGATCTGCAGGGCCTGCTGCCAGCCAGCGAGTACTCCTCCCTTGAGACCTTCTTCTCCAGAACGGTGGAAGCAGCAGGTCACACTTGCCCCCCCCCCCCACACATCAAAACATTGTTAGATCTGCTGGCAAGAGTTGCATGCACCAGACACGCTGCCTGTAGCAACAGGTCTGTCATGGCAGCTGTGAAGGATGCATGTCTGACTGCAAAGACCTTTGCAAGATTATCATGCTGTCGTTGTACCCAATACACATGCTTCCCTACTGTAACGCCTAGAACAGGCCAGCTTGACAAGACAAGACTTGTGCCACTCACACCTAGCGTTTGCTGGAGCATGCATGTTGTCCCCATCATCATCATTGTTACAATTGCTATTGTGTTGCTGAGCCCAGTCCAATCTGGGACTTACAACTTGACTGCTGCAATGCAGAGGATGTATACGATGCAATCTTGAGAGCAGGGGCTCGCTTGAATTTGCCCATCTTGCCTCTAGCAGAGCGGATATTGGGGCAGAAGTGGGATCTGCCCTCCCCACCCCCCAAGGCCTCCCCCTGGGTGGATGAGATGTGCATGCACCTCCAAATGTTCCGGGAGAGGCTGCGCCAAATCAAGAGCCTGACTGATCCAATTTTGCGCCAAGTAGGTTTTTGGCATAGTGTAGATATAAACTTTAGTTCGTGAGAACAAATCAAGCAAAACTGACTTGGGCTTTAGTGGGGGTTGCTCACCAGTGCCTGCCTTTGCAGTGCTGGTGACTGACACAGCCATCTGTGTGTGTGTGTGTGTGTGTGTGTGTGTGTCTGTGTGTGTGTGTGTGTCTGCTAGTCATATTGTGCCTGACTTGTGTATGAGAGAAAAAGGAAAAGGAGGTGTCGATGCCATCTGAAGATCGAAATAGGAGCTCCTCAACTGAATTATTCATGCAGCCTGCCAGTGGCCATAGCATGTTACAAAACAGATGCAGCTGTGTAGGTTGAAGCCAGATGTAGCTGTGTGGAACAGAGATGCAGCTGTATAAATTAGATACAGATATTTGGCTGTGTTGCACCTGTCTTCACGTGCAACGCTCAACCAGGCAGCTGTCCTCAACCCCCTTTGATAATGATAGCATTTCAAGCTAGGGATACACTAACAATGCGTCATATGTGATGCAGCTGTGGCGGCATGCAATCCACTATGTGGCTGAAGTGGTGCTGGAGGGCATTGCCAGGGTCAAGACCAGGTGCAGTGCCATCGGCCGCAATGCAATGTCATCAGGTAATTTGCATAATGCTGCGATCTGTTGTCCGGTCGTTGGTTTGATGCAATGTCAACCAGTGATGTTTATAAGGCACTCAGGGAGTTGTTGACGTGCAATGTTGTCAGGTGACCAGTATAATATTGGTAGTGATGCCTTCTGTTTGATAATATTGTTTACTGCACAATGATCATGCGTTCTGTATGGAGATAATGTGTTCTTTGACACATCCTGGTGCCTGAGGGGTAGTATCGACCTCCCATCTCATCCCTCATGCTTCTGGGGCTGCAGGGGAAATCAAACAAAATAAAGCAATACAGGAGCAAGCTGCCCCTCAGATCATGTACTAGTCTGAAAACCTTGTGAAAGTACTTGCAACCCAAATTGCAAAGAGGCTGAAGACTTGCTGCTCAAACCAACATCTGAAGCCAACCAATCAGGGTTCAGACACACACAAAAACAGGACACAGCTGTGCAGGCACACCCTGACATACCATAGTGTTCATTGCAGACCTAGCCGAGGTGATGAAGGGCATCAGGGCATTGGCGACCAACAGCCCTGACATTGCCGTTGCCATTGACTCCAATCAAAGTTTGGTAGACAACTATGTCAAGGTCAGCACTACAAGTCCAACTTGGAAACCCAGCAAATCACCTCAGTGTCAGCTCTTGCTGTGATTTTTCTTGTCAGTTGTGCATCACACTGCTTGTGGTCATGACATGCAGAAGGATGCCAAGTTGCCTTTGCTTCGTCTTGCCGAAAGTGTTGTTTTTGGCGGCACACGTGTGGGAGAATATAAATACAGTGCGCCTTCTCAAGCCAAGCACAGTCCACGCCATGATGCAGAACTGTGAGACTCAGTCAGCATAGTGTTGAAATACACAGCCTGCTTGTTGGGGGAGAAAGCTTTTTTTGTGAAACTTCTGAATTTATTTCTCTCTTTTTTTATAGTGTGCTGTGATGCAGGCTTTCTTTGTGACATCCCCCAATGACCTGCAGCACTGGGTCCAGACGCACCCTGAGTACTCCAGAGACCACCTCATCCTGCTTGCTGGTACTATAGCTGAATTCAAGGGCCTCAAGAAGAAGGATAGACAGGTCCTGCTGGAGTTGATCGAAGGAAGCATCATGTGAAGTGATTGAGTCTGCCCAAAATCAGATGATCAAAGTTGTTGGGAATCCATGGACACGTCCTCAGAAACGCAGCGGAAAGCAGAGCTTAATGAAATGCAGGGGCTAAAGTGAGACAGGTTTGGTAGTGTTTTGTTAGTGTTGTGAAATTAACAATAGCTTTCCCAGCCTTGCACTGTCCAGCTTGGTACCACCAGTGTGCATGGTCAGTAGGTACTGGTCATGCCTTGGCGACACCATGGTGAGCAGGGATGCCTTATGTGAGACGTTGTGTCCACGGCCGTCTATGATGTGCAGATCCAAATGAAGTATTGTAGGATTGCTCCTGCTTTCGTTGTGCAGTGCAGCTCGAAAGCATAAGACTTTGCATGCTCTGCCATGCTGTAGCAGAGCTGAGGCAAAAGGTGCATTGCTAGCGCGTCAGGAGGCTGATTTCCTGCACTGTTACACATGCCACATGTGTCCAGTCCAGAAGCTGGTCCGTTCAACACTGAAAACGCAGCAAGGTCCGGAATATGCTTGTGTATGCAGCATCTGACAAAAACACCATTTGAAACAAAAACATTGGCTTCTTCAGAGCCTTGCTCGACTTTTCCTGTCATCTGGAAGACATGGTATATACGCATGCTTTACAGGAGTGCTTGCATGTATCATATAACCTATACCACCCAGTTTGCTGCAGTTGTCACAACCTGTTTGTCTGAAATATTACAGCCTTTTTGAGTAAGTGCAAAGTTGCCATAGCGGCAAGAAAGTAGCTGACAGATCATCAAATCAGGATCAAAACAAACAGAACGTGCAACCACGGACGCAAAGTAGCCTCCAGCAGAACATGCGAATCAAAAGACGTCCTCCATACCATGCTGAGAATGCAGATATGCATGCTTCTCAGCTGCATCATTCACATGATGAATCTCAAAGTGCTCAGAGTCACTGGTGGGAAGTGCGTCTTCCAGCACATCATCATCAGGACTGACTTTAGGCACACCACTGCCAAGTGGCAAAAGAGCCTTCAGCACACTGTCCACCTCATGTGATACAACAGACGGCCGCCGCATTTCCTCAACAGAATTGTTGTTGGCACCTGCATTCATGCACTGAACTCAAGCTTGTCAAATGCATGCACTGATACACAAAAACTGTTGAAAGTTTGTACAAGCTCCAGTGACTCTCATCTTCGAAGAATATGTAGCATGTCATGTCCCAGAGGCTTGAATGCTGACTACTGCTGCAGCAACAGATAAGATATAGTTTCCACAGTGTGTTCAAAGTTACCTGTGTGCTCAATCTCAGGAGGGCTGACTCTCGTGGCTTTCCCTGACAGTATTGCAGGCGCCTGAGCAGCAGCAGTGGGCCCTGTAGCCACAGCTGTGGCATCATGCTCCACAGCTGGAGCCTTCCTTGAGATGCTCATCTGTCTGTGCATCACTTCAAGGCTGTTGGTACGCTGAGGCTGACTAGACCCTGAGTGTGTCCTTGACACCAGCTTCAGCTCAGCTGCAGGCTGGTCATGTGACTGGACCTGACTGCTGTGTGACATATCATGACCTGAATCAGCAGTGGCGTGAGCAGCTGCACTCGGTGCATTGCTCAGGGAAGCCGACTGAACTGAGTCACTGAGTGAAGCCTGCCTGGATGGCAGCCTTGATGATGACCTGGAGAGCAAGAAGTTCCCGTCTGAACCACTAATTTGAGGCTGCAGCAACTGACTGCCTTGCCGACTTGCACTGACTGGTCTGCTGAAGGAAACCTTCCTAGAAGGTGCCTCGGAAGCTGCCTTGGCAGCTGCCTGATTGCTGCTGCTTGGCAGAAGCATCTGGCTGGACTGCTGACTCAGACTGGCCTGCCTGCTGAACGAAGGCTGCCTGGATGACCCCATGGAAGCTGCTTTGGCAGCTGCTGCAGCCTCAACGCTTGCTTGGCGGCTCACCTGACTTGCCTGATGACTCGGGCCAGCTGGCTTACTGAAAGATGGCTGCCTGGAGGGTACCTTAGGAGCTGCTTCAGAAGCTGCTGTATGAGCTGCCAAATTCCCGCCACTGACTTCAGGACGGAGTAATGGGCTGCCGCTCCCGCCCAAACTGGCCATTCTGTTGACAGCAGCTGTGGGCTGCTCAACTGCAACGACAGCAGTGGTGATCTGGCGGGGAATGAGCACCTGACTGGTTTCCCGCTCCAGCCTGGCACTGAAAGATGACCGCCTGGAGCTGGCACCAGATGGCGGCAAATTCAAATAGCTAGGCTGCTTGCTCAAAGCACCAGACGCCAGCTTGCTCAGGCTGAACTGAGGTGCAAGGCTGTTCTGACTTGACAGTGTGCCAGCAGCGCCAAATGCAACTGACTTGCTGAGACTAGGCTGCTTGGCGGGAGCATTCAACAAGCCTGCTGTGCCTGCTGTGCTGAGCTCTAGCTGCTCAGCTTTGGGCATCAGGGCAGCTGCTGTGCTGAGGCTGGGCTGCCTGTCATGATGGCCTAGTTTGGAGCCAAGACCAAGACTAGACTGGCGGGAGGGGGCCTGACTGGCTGGTTTTGGCGCCAAAGTTGGATTGGCGCCAAAATGCACTGCTTCTGTGCCTGATGCAAGATCTGTCTCCTCGACCACACTGACATCAGGGGCTGTGACAGACGCACCGACATGCTTTGCATCAGAAGCCATAAGCATGTGGTTGCGCCAAGCAGTCCCAAAGGGCTGCTCATTGTCTACGGCCTGCTGAAGACTACGTCCCTCCTGGCGTCTGTAGGAGGGAGTCAGGTCCCTGCCTGACTCAAAGTCAGAATCCTTGTTGAGTCCTGAGCGGATTCCAGCCAAGTGCTGACCATACCCAGAGGCCAGATCTGAGTCAGCTTCTTCTGAAGTTGCTGCAGCAGCTGCTGCTGCAGCTGCCTTGGGGGCCGGCTGAGTCTTGCTGAAGATGTCGACGTTATCTGACAGGTTGGCAGAGGCACTAAAGACAGATCCCCTGGCCATGGGGGTGAAGGGCTGGTGCAGGGAAGTGCCCTGACCCTCCAACAGACCAGCTGCCTGCACATCTTCTTTGCCCGCTGGTGCAGTGACCAGCTCATACTGCACTTTGGCAGAGTCATCAGCAGATGCCATCACCTTAGTGACCACATGTGGCCCATGTGGCTCCATGTGACCTGCAGCTGCCTGGTTACTGGGCAGACTGTGCTGGACGTCAGCTGATGACTGATCCTCTTCTTCCAAGCCATAGTGCAGCTTGACTGAACCCTGGTCTGACACTGCCAGCTGAGTGGTCACATGGGTCTCATGTGGAGCGGCCTGAGCTGCAAGGGTAGCACCATGTGTTGGTGCCACATGGCCTGACAAATCCTGATCAGGCATGTCTAAGGCTGACTCACTGCTTTCTGAACCCAAGGGGTTGTCATAGATGGTCTCTGAAGGTGCCTCTGCAGGTGATGAGTCAGGTGACTCATCAATCAAAAGCTCATCTACCTCAAACTCATTGCCGTAGTCATCGTCTGCTGACTCAGCAGCCTCCTCAGCTGCTGATGCCAGATTAGGCAAGTCTGCCTCCAGACTGATAGATGTGTCTGAGTCAGCTGAAACAAGCTCAGCCTGGTCCTGAGTCGACTCAGCAATCTGACTAAAGACTGATTGAGAGGGTGAGAGCTGGCGAGACTGTGATGGAAGCTGAGTCCTGACTTCTTCGTCATCCCACGTGACCCTTGAAGCTCTTGGCTGACTCAGCACTTCTGATTGCTGACTCGTGCTTGAGGCTGCATGGTTGAGATGACTCACAGGCTCAGAGAGACTTGACTCATCTGCAATGCACATGATGTGTGAACATAAATTAGTTCAGGTTCTGACAACCAACACATTTCTCCATACAGAAAAAGCGGAATGAAAGTAAAACAAAAAACATGTTGTCTGCTGTCTGATTGACCTGTGTGAAACCATGACATACTCGAGCACAAGTCTACGAATAGCATGGTACAGTGATGATTTATTCTCAATTAACATGTGTACATCATGCGATGAAACAAAAATGTGTATTCTGACAAAAGATGCCATGGTGCACTAATAAGTGAGGCTCAGGAGTGCTTTTGAACACGCCATAGCAACATCACAGAGTTGTATGGCCAAAACAAATTCCATCTTTCATGATGATTTGAGTTTGGAAGTGTTAAAAGAAGTGCTGAATCATGGGACCCACCTGATTTGCCCACATGCATTTCAGGATGAGTAACATCTTCCTGCCTCTTCATGCTGGTGGCACACGCCTCTTTGAAAGCGGCCTGGGCTGACTCAGCGCTGACCGGTGCCACATGCCCAGAAGCTGACTCATCATACGTCACCACTTCGACAGGCGTCTCCAGGGGATGGGTTGAATGAGATTGCTCAGCTTCAGATTCCCAAGACTCCTGTGCACCCTGTTGACCTGTATACACACAAGGTATATGTAATCATTTGTTTTACATTCAAGGCAAAGGCCCAAGATTCACCTTTTCAGCTCAGCGCTGCACATGCATCCGTGACATTCAAACACAACCTGAGCGTGTGAGCCTGTGTATTGCTGAGCAAGAGCTGCTGGGACAAGCTACAATGCAAATCTGCTCAAAGGACTGGTACATCATAACATGCCACAAGCTCCAGCTCTTTTCAATCCCAAAACGTCTACTTGCATTCAGAAACGTCATCCCTACACGAGGAATCTAAACTCAGCAAAATCTGGGGACTGTGAACAAGTTTCTACGTTGTGGAGAAGTTTTAGGTCTCTTAATGCCGGGGAGCTATCTTTGCCCTTGCTGCAAGCAGATGTCAGAGCAGGGGTGTATCTTGCAGGCATGTCAGAATACAACACATCCAAGCCTTCAAGCCTCTGTGCATAAGAAAAGCTAGCGCGTGGAGCAAGTCAAATTTGATATAAGAAGAAAGTGAATCTGCAAGAGAGGAGTAAAAGTGACAGCCAGAAAAGTTGTTTAGCTTGGGAAAATCTTATAAGAACAGTTTTTTTGTGTTGTGACAGGGTATAAACATCATTAGAATTTGTAAGCTCTGCTTTCATCAGAGTATACTTTACACTACCACTTTACACAATTAAGGGGTATAGTCAGACTATTGCATAGACCAACACTGAAACACTATCTCTGTTTCAGTGTGTCCTATAGTCTGTTTATACACTCTACTCCCCTAGAGTGGTAGTAGGAAAAATATTCCGAAGCCATTTAGAGTGACCAGCCCCTCCCACCCCCCCCCCCTCCCCTTTTCTCATACCATGCACTCCAAACAGAACATCAGCAATGTCAGCGCTTTAGCAAAGCGAGCTTACCATCACGGTAAATGTTTGTCTTGGACCATCTTCTTGGCATACTGGCCGTGGTGGGGGATCCCTGAGGGGGGCTTGGCAGGGGGGTCTCCTTGGAGAAGTGCATGCGCCTCAAGTACTCATCCATAATCCCGCTGCCACCTGGTGCAGCCTTGAGCCTATCCCCAGCTAAATCCCCAGAGCCTTGCTGGGGCCTGATGACAGCATCTTGGGATTGCACTGCATCCCCATGAGTCTGCTGGAATACAGTCTGGGGGTTGTGGTCAGCCCCAGGGGCCTGATCCTTGCTATCCTCAGTGGCCACAAACATTTCTGGGGATGCACCAGCTGCAGACTCTGACTCATCTGCTGCCCCTTCTTCTTCTTCACTTCCAACAGTGACATTGCTGTTGGCATCAGCAGCAGCTGCCTGATACTGATGTGATGACTTATAGACATCATCATCAGCTTCTGCATCAGCTTCTTCATAGGCATCTAGATCAGCCGCAGCAGGCTTATCCCCATCATCTGAAAAGGAAGAAGAGCCAGCAAGGTAGACATCACTCTCTTCCAGGACATGCTGAGCCCTGGGATTGGGTGAAGAGGAGGAAGCGTTGGCCGGTGTAGCCACTGAGGATGTTGGGGTGAGGCCATTGGGAGTGGGGCCACTGGGACTGGGGCCCCTGGAAACAGCCCCTGGTAGCATTGCCAGCTCATCCTGTACCCTGCATGAACAGATGATCTGATTTCATATGCCATATGCAAGGCAGATTGACATAACTGTACAACTGTAACAAAGCCCATTTCAGCCAACCAAAAAGCAGTATATGGAATTAGCATGCAGGCCTTGGGTTTAGTGCACAGGCTCAATTTGCAGGGCTCAAGTAACCACACCTTAGGGGTATTGGATTTGACTGTCGTGTGTGCGTAGGCAGTCCACACACACAGCCTTGGTGTAATTATGGCGTGTTGCTCCACATATGCACATGGCAAATGAAGAAGACAACACCTGGCATGCGGCATGAGACACCTGTGTTGCAAACCTTCTGGCAAAACGACAGTGTTGTGAAAGCATATCTGTCATGCAAAGAGGGGTGTGCAGAGCAGCTGATGCAAAAGTGTGGTGCTGGCCTATTATTGAGGGTTTAGGGTTTATAGTTTAGGGTTTGCAGCAACTCACTGTCTGGAGTGGTTGTGGAGCAGATTGACCAGGGCATCCAGGTGTGGCCCCAGGGCTTCTGCCTCCTCAGGGCTGACAGCAGGTGGGAAACGCGCCCTGAGCACATGGAGTCAGTTGTCAATCGTCATTGAATCTGAAATACGTCCTGATTCCAGATCAGTGCTGAGCTATGCAGACAGACTGCATGCCAGGCAGGCAAGCCAAGGGAAAAGCTGGCTTCAGACAATCACATAGACAGACCAGCTGCCCACATGCACACCTGCTGACATCAGCATCAGCTATCTTAGCGAACTAGAGTGATACGCGAATAGTAAAAGGTACATTTTCCAGCAAATGTCAAAATTTCAGGCAAGGGTCCCACCTGAGTTGCATAGCCTCCAGCGAGATCACATGGCTTGCCTTCCTCACAGCTACCAGCTTCTCCTGCAGCTGCTGCTGCCCAGAAGAAGAGGACTGCCTGATGGGGGAGTCCAGGGGGATAGAAGCACCCCTGGGACTGCCTGAGCTCCACTTACGGGACATGTACTGCGTAATGCCCCTTGGTACACCGTAAATGGCAAATGCATCTGCCAGGCGACTGTTGGGATCCAAGCTGATGTGTGAAGAGGCAGGTCGGCCGCCTGAACACAAATAAACCCTTTTGCAACCCAAATTTGCCCATATGAATTTGTAGTAAATGCTTTTGTGACCCAAGTTTCCCAATATAGATTTGTAGTGAACGCTTTTGTAACCCAAATTTGCCAATATAAAATTGTTAGGCTTCCAGCCGGCTCATAAGCGCAGCTCAGCAACTTGCTCAACAGATCCTTGGGTTGGTGTTGCGCTTCTAGAACTCGGTCTAGAATCCAGCTTCTCTGCAATGACCTGCTCTGCTCACTCAAAATAACTCGGCAAAGCAGGCAGCTACAGAGAAGCTGGATTTTCAGGTAGAAACCGCAACACCAAGCAAAAGATCTGTATGTGGAAGCTGCTGAGCCAAGCTGCAGGTGAGCCTGAGAGCTGAAACCCAAGACCAGGAAGACCAGGGCGTCACTGTTCTATGCAAGCGGTTGAAGCTGAGCAACATTTCCTTTTTGACTGCCCTTTTTACAGCATCATTACAGGTCAGCACTTTTTGTTATCTGGCCCAAACTACCAACAGCGGGACATTAGGCCTCTTTTTGAAACAGAATTCCCACCAACTTGGTTCTGTTGCGCACCACATACATCTGTGCTTTCAAGCCAGGATGTCTGATGTCACAACTGGCTCCACACCCCAGACTGTAAAGTATAAGATGAAAATGAAAAGGAACAATCTAGATGACTGCAACTGGTCGCTGCTGTGCACATTGCAAAGCTACACACAATGCTGCAATAGCAGCTGTTGCATACCTCTTCGTGCAGGGCTTCTGGGCCTGGACCTAGGCCATGTGCCTGCCAAATGCTCCTGTTCGTAGGCCAAGTGCCCCTGTTCGTGGGCCATGCTTTGCTGAGTCAGCAGCTGCTGGGCTGCGTTCAAGCGCTGCTGCAGAGACTGTATTTGACTCTGGCAATGCATAGAGAGGCTGTGCTGTGATGGTCTGCATAGCAGCTGTTGTGGTGCTGGGCTCTGAGTGTAAAACAGACGGAGTGTCACTGCCTGCCTCACTTGCAGATGAGCGCCCTGATGAGCTGCTGCTGCTGCCGGCAGTGGGATCATCAGTGGGTGACCCCTCCAGGGGGGATGCAGGCTGAGGCCCTGGAAAGGCAGACAGAGGCTCTGGAAAGGCAGACAGAGGCCCTGGAAAGGCAGACAGAAGCCCTGGAAAGGCAGACAAAGGCTGTGGAAAGGCAGACAGAGGCTCTGGAAAGGCAGACACAGCCTTACTTCCTTTACAGTGTGATAAAACCGACAAGTAAACTTGTCATACACATTTGACCATCTGCGTGTGAGCATGTGGTGTACGTTTACTCCAGCTCAGCATCAAAGCGCTGAAAGGCTGCCTGAGCAAGACCCCATCAGGATACTGTTTGCCTGTTTAGGCACATGGTTTGGTGCCAAGAGCATACCTGCGTTGATGTTTTCTGTGTTATCAGACCATGCTGTACTCCCCTGTTGCCTCATAAGGCCATCGGCATCAGCACTGACTGACGTACTGCCTTCTGATGCCCTATCCACCACTGGTGCTGCTGAGCTCAACTTGCCCCCACCTCTTTCTATGACCCCTGGTTGGTCTGCATCATGACATAGGTGACTTGAAGGTGATGCCTGCTGAGCATCTGCAACAGCGATGCAGGTTTTGATGTCAGTGCTTGCCTTGAAAGTCATGCCAAACCCTGGCAAAACAAGCTCTGGAAACGCACTGCATATCTTGGTTGTCAGCAAAGAGTGAGATGCCATTCAATACCCTGGACATCTGAACAGAGTGCGTGCATCACTGGAACGCAAAGATGCAACAACACACGGTCAAGTCATACAGCTTTTAATAGACTTACAGTAGACACGCACCTGTATGAAACCTCTGCAGCATGGCACTACTCAGATCTCCTTTGGCTTGCAGCACAGCAACAGTCACCTCTTGATGACCATTGCCCACAGAACCGCCACCAACAGGACTAGCATGGCCAGATTCTATTGCATCTGATGCTTTGGTAAAGGCCTGGGCATTTGCATCCTCTGATTGCCTCTGTGCAGGCTCAACTGCAGTCATGCTGCCAATGCTGTTGTACAAACCAGTGCCCCTGTCTGGATGCGACTGCAGCTCTGCAGCGAACACCAACCGAGTCTGAGCCATATCCTTAACGTTTCTGCTTGTACTGCCCACAGGTTTTGAAGTCTCGAATGCAGAGCTGCCTGTCCTCCCAACACTTCTGCTGTCCACCAGCCGAGCTGCCTGTGCAACACCTGGGTCTTCAATATGAGCCATGCTGCTCTGTGCTGCCATCACCTGCCTCTCCTGAGCCGAGGACTCAGAAGTGCCAATGCTGCCAGCTCTGCTGCTGCTGCTGCCAGCTCCAGATATGCTGCGAGGAGCTGTGTTTGCTACCTGGCCGGTGTCAGCAGCCTCTGGGCCTGTGTCCTGCTGAGCAATGCTGGGTCCAATGCAACTGTGCAAACCCATGGCCTCAGTCTGACTATCCTGCTGCTGTGCAATGCCAGTGCCGACAGTGAGCTGTGTGGCAGCAGCATCAAGACCTGGCTGTATGTCAGCTGCTGGCATGGCAGGGAAAGGGTGATCATCAGGCTCTATGCTTGGTAACTGAGGCTCAGAGCTGAGTGACTGGGACTCAGTGCTGAGTGACTGGGGCGCAGAGCTGAGTGTCTGGGACTCAGTGCTAAGTGACAGGGGCACAGGACTGAGCGACTGAGGCGCAGGGCTGAGCGAATGAGGCGCAGGGCTGTGCGACTGAGGCGCAGGGCTGAGCAACTGATGTTCAGGCCCATTTGGCTCAGGCTCAGTCCTTGCCAGGTCTGGCTCAGGACTGAGTCCCTCAGACCTAGCTGAGTCAGCCATGGAGATGAGCTGTATGGCTGAGGCATCCAGGCTAGAAGCTGCTAGGCCAGAAACTGCTCTGGTCGCTGTCAAAGCATCTTGTTGATGTGCTGCTGAAGAGCTGGCTGATGCACCTGATGCATCTGCCTGGACACCTCTCAGCATGGTTTCGAGATGCACATCACTGCTTGTGGAGCTCTGAAGCATCTGCAGCTGGATGCCGTCAGCTGACCTGGCTTCTATGGACTCTGCCCCAATGATGCTATCTGGCTTGGCTGCAACAAACAGCGTGTCAAGCTGTTGTTGTGCTGAGCCTTCAGGAACCGTCATCTGAGCCTGCAGACCAGACTCAGTCCCTGCAGACCGCCCTGATTTGACGCTCACCGCTTCCTGATCAGACTTCTGTGGCAAGGCAGCTGCTGATACCATACTGCCGGACATTTGACCTGAGACTGAGGATGCCAAGTGATGAGCTGATGAGGTGGCTAGGCTTGCACAACGCTGTTGAGGTTCACTGAGTGATGCTGTGTCTGTTGGCACGCCAGCAGACAGACCATGTGCAGCCAACCAGCGCTGTCCTCTGCTGAGGGGGGGTGGGGAGCTGCCCCGGGGTAGCCCCAAAGCTTCCAGCGTGTCGTTGACAGCAGCCAACAGCTCACCCTGCAGCAGACATTCATAAAGTGCTTGAGAGTAAACTACGTAGCATTGACACGCGGTGACAGAGTCAGAAGACAATACAACTCAGCCAGCAGGGCTTACCTGTTTCAGCATAGCAGGAGGGGCTACTCTAGATGGACTGAGAGGGGCCAGGTGCTGTTGTCCGTGGCTTGCTCTTTGCCGAGGGCTTTGAGACCATGATGACTCAAGAGCTGATGATGCAGGCAACGTTTCTGGACCTCTGCCATACTTGGCAGGGCTGCTGAATCTGGCTGTTGGCATGACTTTTGGTGCCAAGTCAAGGTTCTGTTTGTATGGATTTGTGGGATTTGTGAGGCGGCCAGGGCGGTCCCTCTCAGACCATAATGGTGTGCGGTCTTGTGGAATAGCATAGTGCGGCACAGGCCTGGCAGCTGTCTGTGAGCCCGGTTCTGCTGCAGTCTGCCCAGGCCGCGACACAACCTCCTGTTGACGCTGCTGTGTCGCTTTAGATGCAATCTGCATCTTGGAGGTACTGCTGTTGACAATTGGCAACAACGGCACACTAGAGTTGCTGCTGTGATGAACCGCTTTGACACTGTCTCCCACATGTTCACCTTCCGGGATGCTGGGCAGCTGCAACTTCTTCAATACGCTTGGCAGGCTGCCTTGAGGTAAAAAAAGACTGTGGTTGGCCATTGCGCATCGACTGGACAGGCAAACTCCGCAAAGATTCATCGTTGTTGTGCTTATGAGTGTCGAGCCTGGGCAGCATGCTGACCGCTGACGGCTAGTGCTCGACCTGCAACATCTTTTGAGACGACCCGCGTCGCTTAAAGCGCCCTAGCGCAATAGCTGCAGGCTGATCTACGCAGGAAGACTCCTCCTCAGCGATGCGACACTTTGCTTAAAAGCACTCCCATAAGTCTTCTTGACTGCAAGTTGTCAGCTGACTGTTTGATTCCCTCGAAATCTGGCGGGGAGCAGTGGTCAACTTCGATAACAAGGCATGAGCTATGCAGACCCGCAAGTCTGACCTCGCGCGGGCCAGACACACAGGAACTGCGCAGGCCTAAGCGCAGAAGCATGGCTGCAGGAGCTGGGAAGCTCAGGTTCACAGTGCATTCGACATCTGGAGAGGTACGCCATGATTTGTTGCTCCCCAACAGCCATATCACAACACGTGGATGAGCAGTCCCGCTTCTACAGGACCCAGACTATCCAGCTCGAGAGTTGTTGTTTCATAGCCCTCAAACACGGGGCTGGCAGAGTCCCAGGTACCGATCCTAGCTCGTTTTGTCTAGATCAAGCCTTGCTGCAGGTTTATATACACTACCGCACATCTGCATGTACGCTGCAGATTCTGCAGCTACCCCCAGGAGGTTGTACTGCGGCTTGAGGAGCCAGCCAAACTCGAGCAAATCCAGATTTTGTCACATGAGTATAAGGTAATAGCAGCTCCTAAGTTCAACAGGGCTCTTTAGGCAGCTGCTCAGCTTCAGTATGCTGTGACGCTGCCTTGCAACTTGCAGATACCAACCAAGATTGAAATTCATGTTGGCTGCTTGCCGCCTGGCACCTCAGACCCAGAGCAGTGCGTCATGAAGCGTCTTGGGTATCTCAGCTTCAACAGCAATGAGCGCACAGGCCATCAGGCTCGGGAACTGAAAAGCGTGAGGGTGAACAGTGATGCATATCTACTGCGCTTGGTGGTGCAACGCTGTCACACCAACAAGCTCAACATATACAACCAGGTCAGCAAATTTAATGCTTGACTGTGTTGCGCAGGATTCTAAGCAATTGACATTCAAACTTCTTGTGCTACTTCGATGTTTAGTACAATCTAAACTCACATACCTAATAGTCCTGGTATGTGCTATCCAATAGGATGTTCCTTACCTAGCACAGTCAACGGCTTCATGCATCATGCATTGATTGCCATGCGCAACCAGGAAACTAGGCTCATGTCTTCATTGCAAGCCAGAATTCATGTTCTGCACTACTGCCCATACTGTCAGCATTCATCAAAACATACTTCATGCCACTCACCACGCACGCCTGTCAAGCACATCAAAGATGGTCGGCATTATACATGTTGCCTGACCAGGTTGGTATCATAGCTCTGAACTTGGTGGGTCAAGTCATTCAGACAGAGAATCTGCCGGGAGTACCCAGCTATGTCAGCAATCACTACCAGCCCAGCCACATCAGCGCAGCTGCTGGTGCAATGGCTGACCTGTCTCTGGATGTCAATGTGGACCCCGTCACTGCTGGCAAGATCAGGGAGATCAACAAGCACAAGGAGACAGCAGTAGCAAAGGAGGATTATGATGAGGCCAAAAGGCTCAAGCTGGCCATTGAAAGGCTCAAGGCTGTAGGGCAAAAGGTGGCACAGCTTGAGGCCAGAAAAAGGCAAGCATCTTTCAAGCGCACCTGGCTCTTGGCCATGGCACATATGGCATCAGCATCAATGCAGACTGCTGTCACAGAGTGTCCTGGACAAATTACGTTGTCTATACAGCCATTACTCCATGCAGCATGCTGCTGCTGCTGAAACATTTGCGTCATGCTGTGAGCACAGTTACCCAGTGTGTCAGGCATTCAACAAGACATCTGCAATGCTGGTGTAGGGTGGCAGTAGAGCGTGAGGACTACGACATGGCCAAAGCCCTGAAGCAGGACATAGACAAGCTCAGAGCAGCAGGGGAAGCAGCAGCAACTGGCCAGATTGCCGAAGTGCCCAAGTCACGCAGGGCAACAGACCCAGAGGAAATCTTCAACAGAGTGCTGGGCAGGTGGGTTTGCAATCTGCCCAGTTGGCATCACATGTATGGCGTGCCCACAGACATTGTAAAAACCCATCCCCATGAGTCTGTATGAGAAGTGAACATGTCAATACTGGGCAGCCCAGTATAATACTTGGCCTCTCATTAAATTGACGCCAAAAGGCGTAGTCTTTTCTTTTCTTTTCTTTTCTTTTCTTTTCTTTTCTTTTCTTTTCTTTTCTTTTCTTTTCTTTTCTTTTCTTTTCTTTTCTTTTCTTTTCTTTTCTTTTCTTTTCTTTTCTTTTCTTTTCTTTTCTTTT
>JAABUK010003035.1_pt1 | contig 28948 bp, 26 predicted proteins | sample 5559141 | NCBI WGS metagenome assembly JAABUK01 (sample SAMN10711869, study PRJNA513367) | rock metagenome | isolation source: Antarctica rocks | place: Antarctica: Victoria Land, Pudding Butte nord | collected 2016-01-03
GCCGACGTCGCCGGTGATGAGGTGACGGCATTCGCTCTGACCGGCTGGGACCGCTCCTCCACCACCCTCGCCGTCGACCGGCAGAAAGGTACGGCGTCCATCACGTTCATGGGCCTCGCCCCGGTGATCTTCCTTGAGTATCTGCAACCATTGCTGCCGCCTCGTCACCTGAGATGGAAACGGCGGAACCCATACCGGTTCGATTTCGACCCTCTCTCGAGGAGCGAACGCAGAGAGATTCACCGGCACCGTCAGACGAGGTTCTTGGGGAGGGCTACCGCCGTCCTCGCAGCCCTCGCAATCGTCGTCGCCGTACTTCTGGCCGTGCTGCTACGGCAGTGACGTCCGGCGCCTCGACCCCTTTGGCGGGAAGTCATTTCTAATCTGCAAACTCACCGCTTAAGCCCCGATTCACGGTTGATCTTGCTGGGTAGCGTGCCGTATCGCCGAGGTGCCCTTGGGCAGCAGGAGAATCAGAGCTACGGGTTGACGAACAACAGACAGTGCTTAGGCCGGTTTACGGGACGAGTGACAGCGGCGATGGCGACGCATACACTTGGCAGCGCTTGGGGCGGTGAGCTTCAGGAAGTGAGCCCGGCTCCTCTCCGGACGGTGAGCGGCCGGGCTTCGCGTTGCTCAACGGTGGGTGACGTCCTGGGCGGCGGCGACGATCGGGGCGACGCGTTCGCGCCAGGCTCCGCCGGCCGAGGAGCACCAGGCGACGGGGGCCATGATCCAGAGCAACGGGTCGCCGTATGGCGGCATGTGGTCGTAGTCGAACGTGTTGGTGTGATGGCGCAGCTCGCTGATCAAGACTTGCCGGTCGAGTTCGTCGCGGCCTTCGCGAGACTCGATGATGAGTCGAGTCACGGAGCGGTCGAGCAGCGGCTGAACCATCCGATGGAAGCTCTCGGCCCGGATCACGGCGTCGCGGCCCTTGCCGTAGAAGATCAGCGCGGTCACCTGGCCGGTCGCAGAGAGCGCGTCGATGATCTGCCTCCGGCGACTGTCGCGCTCGTGCACGAAGTGCCAGCGGCGTTGGCCGGGCAGGCAGAAGGATCGGACCAGCCGCCGCAAGGCGTCGACATCATCGTTCGCGATCACCGCGACGCACACGTGGTAGCTGGCGCCGCGGCCGGACTCGTCAACGAAGGCCTGGGCGCTCACCGACGCACCGATCGGGCAGGGCTGGGTGGGCTGCCGGCCCGCTGCACGGCGCGGTAGACGGTCGAGCGGGCAACGGAGAACAGCTCGGCGAGTTCCGCGCTGGTGTGTTTGCCCGCACGCCACAGCTCCACCAGGTGCGCCTCCTGGGCGGGTTTGAGTTTGGGCTGCTTGCCGCGCAGCCGGCCCTTGGCCTTGGCGACCTTCATGCCTTCCCTTGTCCGCATCCTGATCAAGTCTGATTCAAATTCAGCGATCATCCCGAGGACGTTGAACAGCAGCCGGCCGACCGGGTCGGTCGGGTCGTGCAGCGAGCCGCCGATGTTGAGCTTGACGCCTGCCTCAGTGAGTTCCTCGACGATGTTGCGGGCGTCTGTCAGCGAGCGGGCGAGCCGATCGAGTTTGGTCACCACCAGGGTGTCGCCGGAACGGCAGGCGGCGAGCGCTTCCCGTAGGCCGGGTCGGGCGCGGTTGGTGCCGGTCAGGCCGTGGTCGACGTAGATCCGGTTCGGCTTCACGCCGAGCGCGGTCAGCGCGTCGCGCTGAGCGGTGAGGTCTTGCTGATCGGTCGAGCAGCGGGCGTACCCCACGAGCATCCTGGCCACCGGAGCACTGTAGCGGTTAGGCCACCGTCACCGGGCACTATTGCGGGCGGGTCTTCTGGGGATCAACGACGGCCGAAATCACGATCCGCGCCCCGGCGCTGCTGATGATGTCGCCGTGTCCCGTAGGACGGTCGGCTACTGGGACGCCGTCTGCAGGACGTTGGGCTCAGCCCTTCGGACGCTGGCGAGGCGATGCGAGGATCAGCCCATGACGGCGGTCACTCCGAGGCGTGTGACAGGGACTCCGCGCGCCTTGATCCTGAACGGTGGCTCCAGCTCCGGGAAGACGTCGGTGGCGCGCGAGTTGCAGAGCGTCTTGAACGGCGTGTGGCTGCGCCTGGGGGTCGACGACCTGCTTGAGGCGGTGCCTTCGTCGCTTCTCGAAGGCGATGACCTGCAACTGCGGGCTGACGGTGAGGTCGTGGTGGGTGCGGGGTTCGCCGCGGTGGAGAACTGGTGGATGGCCGACATCGCCGCAATGGCGAAGGCTGGCGCGGGCGTCGTGATCGAGGACAACTTCGTCAGCGGTCCTGCTGCTCAGCAGCGGTGGCGGGTGGCCTTGGACGGGGTCACGGTGGGCTGGGTCGGCGTCCGCTGCGCGCCGGCCGTGGCTGCCGAGCGGGAGCGGAACCGCGGCGACCGCCCGCTCGGCATGGCCGCCAAACAAGCGCTCACGGTCCATGAAGGCATCTCCTACGACCTCGAGGTCGACGCGGGCGCGCAAGGTTCGAAGGACGTGGCTCGGCTCATCTGGCGGCACTTCTTCGAGTAGACCCGCCGTCCCGCTGGACCTTCCGCTTACGCGACATTGCTTGACGGCACATCAGCGGCAGAAGCGGATGGGTGGTCGCGTGAGACACGACCTCTCTCTCGGGGTATGGCGGGAGCGCCAGCCAGCCGCGCCATGGCCGTTTTCCGCCCGCCCCCGTTTTGCTCACGGGTTGGATCGGCCGGCCGGCCAGCCGGCTTCGAGGGTGGCGACGATGTGCTGCAGGTACGCCTGTTCGTCCGCGCCCCTCGGCATGATCTCGGGAACGGCAGCCCGCAACTGGACGAAGCCGATCCATGCCTGGTACGCGAGCAGCGCCCGGTGCGCCGCCTCGTCCGCGGGCAGGCCCAGCGTGAGCAGGGTGTCGACCATGTAGCGCACGCGGCGGGCGGTGATCCGGCGCAGCACCCGCCCTACCTGGGGATGGCCCGCCTCGGCGAGCATCACCGCCTCGATACCGAGCCGGGCGGCCTCCGAATGCGTGAACACGAACAGCATCCGCATACGGTCGAGCGGAGCAGGCACGCTGTCCAGCGCAGCGATGACCGCATCGGTGTCCTCGCGCTCGTAGATCTCGAGCGCCGCATCGACCAAATCGGCGCGGTCGCGGAAGTGCCAGTAGAAGCTGCCCTTCGTCGCGCCGAGGCCGGCGGCGAGCGACTCCACCGCCACGGCCGCGGAGCCACCGTCCGCCAAGGCTCTGAGGGCAGCCCGCGCCCAGTCCTCCCGCGTCAACTTCGCGCGAACTGACTTGTCCGGGGCCATGTCCATACGCTAGCGTATGCGGCACACCATACGGATTCGTATGGAGGAGGAGGCCCGCATGATCCGCAACGTGCACGAGCGCCGCATCGCCGCCCCGCCGGAGGAGGTAGGGCCGCTACTCGACAGTCTCGGGTCCCCGCACGACCGGCTCTGGCCATGTGCGCCGCGTAACCCGATGGTGCTTCGACACGGCGATGGCAGCGGGCTGCGCATCGGGGCGCAGGGCGGCCACGGCCCGGTGCGCTACACGGTCGAGGACTACCAGCCGGGGCGCCGCGTCACCTTCCGCATCGCCCCGGAGCTCGGCCTCGGCAACGCGTGGCACGGCGTGTTTGCCGAGCCGACGGCCGACGGCGGCACGCTGCTACGGCACGAGCTGGAGGTGACCCCCACCGGCGCCATGCGAATCCTGTGGCCGTTCGTCATACGGTCTATGCACAACTGCTACGCCGAGGACGCTCTGGACCGAGCGGAGCGAGAGCTCGGCGTGGGGCCGACCCAGGAGCACCGGCACTCCCTCTGGGCGCGGGTGCTCGAACCGCACCTGCGTCGCCGCGTGACAGCCACAACCCCCCTACTCGACGGCCTGGCAGCCTCCGCCCTGCCGCGCGTCGATGTGACGGATGCCTTCCGCACGGACCTGCTTCCCGGAGACGGCGTCGACCCGATCGCGTGGACGACGGCCATCTTCTCCGCCGCTCCTGCCTGGGTGCGCGCATTGATGCACATCCGCGACGCGCTGGCCCGTATGGTCGGCGTCCGCACCGCAGATGCCCATCCCGGCGCAATCTTCCCGTTGCACGCCGCGACCGCGACCGAGGCGGTGGTCGGCATCGATGACCGCCACCTCGACTTCCGCCTGGTCACGACGGTCGATGAGGCGACCCGCTGGGTGACGATGACCACGGTTGTCGACCTGCACTCACGGCTGGGGCGCGCGTACTGGGCGGTGGTGCGCTACTTCCACCCCGTCGTCGTGCGGGCTTTGATGCGTCGTACCGCCTCCCCCGCAGGCGTTGAGCGCCTGTTCCCGCTCCAGCCGGCACAGGCCACCGAACCCCGAGCAGGGGCGACGGTCTGAGCGGCCAACACTTGCGGCCCCAGCAGCCCACCGCCAGCCGCGACCAGGCCCCTGACATCTGAGCCTCCGTCGGGTCCGCACGTCCCCTCGCCATCGACGACTTCGGCACCAGCCCGACAACGTATAGGTGAGAGGTCCAACCGTGTCACGACTTGCCAAGACCACCTACACCGAGCGGCCGTGGCGCATCCACGACATCGCGGGCGACTTCACGATCCAGGACATGTGGTCGTTCCGCACGCCCGACGCCGGACCAGACGACTTCCCGGCGATGCTCGCCGCGATGCGGGCCGCCGGCGGACTCGACAAGCAGTCCCTGCCGGCGAGGTTCCTGTTCGCCGTCCGGTGGAAGCTCGGCACGCTGTTCGGCTGGGATAAGCCGTCTACGGGGGTCGGCGAACGGGTCGCCTCGCTGCGCGACCGCCGGCCAGAGACAGGAACGTCCGCAGGGTTGTGCGGCCACTCATCCATGGGTAGAGAGCCGGAGTGTCGATCGCTGCGCCGAGCCGCCGCAACACGGCCACATCGCTCGGGCTGCCGCCCAGCACCCTTACGGTGCCGTGGTCTGGATGGACCAGCCCCACGATCAGGCGCAGAAGCGTTGACTTCCCGCTGCCGTTCGGACCCACGATGCCGACGGTTGTTCCGAGATCTACCGACAACTGGGCGTCTTCGAGCACCGTCTGACCGCGCAGGACGACACAGGCCGAAGTGATCGACACCGCCGACTGGCTCACCCTGAGTGCGTGTCCCTCCAGATGCCAAGGTACGAACGCGGCATTGTCCGGAAGGGGCGAACGTAGCGCCCCCAATCCGGTCCGTCAACAGCGCAGTCATCGCCGTTGAACAGACGCGGTAAGCGGTGAGTACTGCTGCGCAGGAGTTCCTGGGCTTCAAAGCTGGCCGCGTAGGAGGCGAGGAGTTCGTCGGTGATGGGAAAGGCGGCGTTGGCGTCGAAGCGGCGGCTCCGGTCCTCAAGGCGCCGGCGCAGCAGCACCTGGTCGGTCTTGAGGTAGATCAGGCGCCAACTTCCCCCGGCGTCCTCGATCAGCCGCTTGTAGCGGTCCCGGGCGGCACGCTGCCAGAAGCTGAAGTCGACCACGACGTCGCGACCCTGCTCGACCAGCGCGACGAGCCTTCCACGCAGCGCCTCCTCTGCGATCGCGGAGAGCTCTGCGTACCGGGCGGGCTCGTAGTCCACACCAAATCGGCCGAATCGGCTCCAGACCTCCTCGTCGATGGACAAGCGGACGTGACCCACCGCCTCCAGGCCCTGCGCGTAGGTCGTCTTGCCCGAACCCGCCAGTCCGCACAGGAGCACCACCCGTGCGCTGTCGCGCTCGCCGCCACCCGCAGTCACGGCAGCATGCTGCCCCGTCCTTCGACTCGGACGCGAACGTCCGGTAGTCGGTCCCCATCTGACACTGCCGAAATGCCGTGGGTGTTGGCTGGTTGCCGAGATCCTCCCCGGTCTGTACCAGACCCGGGGAGACTGGGGAGGGTTCGATGGCTGCGGTTAGCGGGTTGTCCAGTGCGTCAGGGGCAGGGGTCCGCGGCTGGACGGTGCGGATGAGGAAGGTGCCGACCGCGAGCTGCGCGCCACTACCTAGAAGGTGTGATGGCAAGACCACATCGCGCCGACATGACGGTGGCAATCAGCGCTGTGCACACCGGCCCGCTAAAGCCAATCTGTTAGCGGTCGATTGTGAGTCACAATCGAAGAGCTTGTGAGGGCCGTCGACGTCCCCTTGGCGTCGTATCTTATGGCATGACCGTGTGCTGGCTCCTTCCGCGTGCCGTCTGGTGTGATGTGGCGTGACCGTCGGACCTCCGGCTACAGCGGCCGATCGCTCGCTTGCTGTGGTGTTCGTCCATGGCCTTAACTCCAAGAGCACCGTATGGGACCCACTGATTGCTTTAGTCGCTGAAGACGACGACCTCCGGCCACGCACCACCAATTACGTATTCCGGTACGCATCACCCAGGATCCGGCGTCCGCGCGTGGCTAGGCCGACACTCGGCGTCGTCGCAGAAAGCTTGTGGACGTTCCTCAAGAACAGCGTCCCGAGTCACGAGAGTCTCTTCCTTGTGGGGCATAGTCAGGGCGGACTGATTGTGACGCTGCTCCTCGAACACTTGCTGGCCGAGGACCCACCGCACGATGTGAAGAGGATCAAAGGGGTGGTGCTATACGCCTGCCCAAACCAAGGCTCGGCCTACGCATATAGACTACGTCGGACCTTTGTGAGGCGTCATGCACAAGAGCGGTCGCTTCGCCCGTTAGACCCCGACATTGCGAAGGTCCAACGCCGCGTCATTAACAGGACCGCGGACTCTGCCAGTCCCACCCACGTGCCAGTGCTTGCAGTCGCAGGCGAGAGCGATTCCGTCGTCAGTCCAACGTCCGCACACGGCCACTGGCCACAGACCGCGGTGGTTCCAGGGACTCATTCGACGCTAATACACCCTCGAACCCGCGGCGATCAAAGCTACCTAGTCCTTCAGCGGTGGCTGCTAGCAGCACTTGCCAAGAAAAGCGCGGGACCGAGCATATTCGATTATGCTGCGGGAGGCCAGGCTGCCCAGTTGCCCGTTGGCGCCGGCCACGAGTTTGTCGGTCGACTGACCGAGACCGACCAGATCGTCCAAGCGTTACGCGCGCCCACCGAAGCGACGCTGCGGGCGGTGGCGATTCACGGCAAACCTGGCGTGGGTAAGTCAGTCCTGGCCTTGCACGTCGCCAACCTATTGGCCCCAGATTTTGTCGACGGACAGTGCTACCTGGACATGCGGGGGCTAGAGAACTTTCCCCTCAGTCCAACTGACGCACTAGGGGAGCTACTACAATGCCTAGGCGTCCCGCCCGATAACCTTCCGCCGTCGCTTGATGCACGTGCCGGGATGTACCGATCCTTGGTACAACATAAAAAGGTCTTAGTCGTCCTCGACAACGCTCGCGACGAACCGCAGATGCGACACCTCCTGCCCACTGGAGCTTCCGCTGCAGTCATCACGTCGAGGGCCCCGCTACCCGGATTGGCTGGAGTGCAGGAGATGGCACTAGGACTCTTTGCACCGTCCGAGGGGCTTATCCTGCTGAAGAACTTGGCAGGTGCCTCTCGAGTTGACGAAGAGTCCGAGGCTGCGGCTTCGATTGTGCAAGACTGCGGACTGCTGCCGTTGGCAGTTCGCATAGCCGGAGCGCGACTGCGAAGCCGCCCTACTCAGAGGGTGGCACTGTTCGCACAATCGCTTGCCGACGAGCGCAGGCGCCTAGACCATCTCCACGCGGGAGATTTGGACGTTCGAGCGAGCTTCAACCTGAGTTACCGCGAACTGAGCCCGTCTTCAGCAAGAGCGTTCCGGATGGTCAGCTTGACCTTCGGTCCCCAAATCACGCTCACAACCGCCCATGCACTGCTCCATCGGGCCGTCGACACAATCAATGTCGAGCAGGCGCTGGAGGGCCTGGTTGACGCGCAACTTCTCGATGTCGCCACCCAGTCTGACAGTCCGCAGCCGCTCTACCGTATGCATGACCTACTACGGCTGTTCGCAGACGAGATGCTGCTGCTAGACGAGACACCCGAAGAGCGTGAGACGTCCCTTCGGCAACTTCTGGACTATTTGGCGAGTGTGTTCGAGAGCGCTGCTGAGTGCCTATTTCGCGTCCCAGCCGCCGGCATCAACCCACAAGACCCCGCAAGTGTTGATGATGCACAACGTGCAGCGCTATCCATCTTCGACGCGTATCGCGACGCCCTCCTGGCGCAACTGCCGCAACTAGCTGCTGCCGGCCGCTGGTTCGAGCTCAGCCGCCTCGTGCCGCCGTTTCTGGCCTACCTACTCTGGCGCTCCGATTGGAGCACACTCTCGAACATAGAACGAGTATGTCTCGACGCTGTCGCTGTCCAAGACGACAATAGGTCCTTGCAGCAATCCGTCTGGGCGGCGCTAGGCAGCCTCCGCAGCATCCAAAACCGGCTTGACGAGGCGGAGGACTACTATCTTAAGGATCTCGAAATAGCTGACAGTTCGCAAGACCTAGCAGGGAGAGCCAGGGTCTTGGGGAACCTCAGCATCGTTCGCCGTAAGATGGGGGACGAAGCCGGCGCCCTAGCCGCGGCTATCGAGAGTCTCGATATCAGTAAAGGCCTCAACGACGTGTCCTCAATAGCAGGAGCGCAACTAAAGCTGGGCAAGGTCTACGGCGCCTTCGGACATCCGGCAGAGGCGCTGATACATCTCGGAGCAAGTGCCGAGATGTATCGAAGCATAAGAGATCACCGAAGCGAAGACCTCGCCCTTTTGCACGTTGGTATAGCGGCGGGGGCACTCGGCAACATCGACGACGCGATTGCCGCCCTAGAACAGAGCTACGTGCTGGTGGAGTCTTTCCACGACTTACCGAGCCAGGCCGAGATCCTCCTCAACCTTGGCACTTTGCTCATCGACCGAGGATCGGGGTACAAGGCACGTAAGGTGCTCGAGGCCTCCCTACAGCTGTTCGACGAGCTGGGATACGGCGACAAGGGAGCGCTCACCGCCTACCAGATTGGGATTGCCCATGGAGTCTTCAGGGACTGGCTCGGGGCGGTACGAGCTTTAGAGCGAGCGATCACCCGCATCTCAGGCACCAGCAATGAGAACCTGCTACTTATGGCGCAAGCCAAGGTGGAGGAGGCGCGAAGGCACCTTCCCGCAGGCTGACGTTCGCCCTACGACCGCATCAACGGAAGGACCTCAGATGCCCGACGAGTACCCGGACCCAATGGAGGTGCGCCTCCTGACGGATGCCGCCGTCCTGGCGGGTGGGATGACGGCAGGCAGCGGTGAGATAGGGCTTACTGTTCCTGTCCTCTTCCTGAAGATCAACTGCTGTGCCCCCGGCCGGATCCCGGACGAAGAGGCTTTCGACGCGCCGGACGAGACCTACAAGTTCATGCTGGCACCCGAGGCCGCCATGTTGCTCGTCGATCAGCTCACGTCCGGACTAAACAGGCTTAGCAGCAGATTGCCGCCCTGAGGTTTCCTCCGCGCTGATGGCTGGTGCGGTTTCCCCGACCGTGGACCACGGCAGATATCGCACAACGGCGCTTCGCTTGCGCCCGGGCCGCGTGGCCCATGCATGGACCTCCCCCAGCGATACTTGGCCTCACTCGAAGTAGTAGCGAGCGATATACCGTGAAGTCCATCGAAGACAGGCCGGCGAGACCCGGTTGAATGACGCCGCTAGATGTCTTCGGGTTCTGACTAGCAACGCTGCGTGATCGTGAGCTAGCCACCTCCTGACGTCCTCCTCTCTCCCTGGGCTGCCGGAGAGTGAACTGGATGGGCCAGCGCCGGTGGTGCATTGCCCGGACGAGCGGGTGCAATGCTGCCTTCGTGTCCGTCGCAAAGGATAAAGAGCAGGGACGAGAGGCCGTTCGCGACCTCGTCGCCACGTTCGAGGCCAACACTGCGCACTACCGGTCGAGCATCTTCGACGAGACGAGCACCCGTACCGCTTTCGTCGACAGGCTGTTCGAGGCGCTCGGCTGGGACGTGACTCGTGGGGCTCCGGACCGCGAGGTCGTCTTCCACGCGCGGCACACGATCGGGGTGGCGCTGGCTGGGGAAGCAGCCTGGGACGACGACCTGACAGACGAGCAGATCGACGCCCGAGGCGACCAAGTCGACGTGCCGGACTACTCCTTCCACACCGACGGGGTACTCCGGTTCTGCGTCGAGGCGAAACGCCCGCACACCGGGATCACTGGCCGTTCCTCAGTGTTTCAGGTCAAGACCTATGCGTGGAACCGCCGACTGCCCTTCTCGGTGATCACGGACTTCGACCGGCTCCGGGTGTACGCGACCCTTACCCGCCCGGATCGCGAGCGGCCGGAGGCCGGCCTGCTTGCGGGCTACGACCTCACACACACCGACTACGTCGAGCAGTGGGATGCCCTGTGGTCGCTGCTTTCCAGAGAAGCGGTCGCCGCCGGGCGCTCGGAGCGCCATGTCACCGTCGCCGCGTCACGCGGGGCGCTCGGTGTCGGGGAGTCGTTCTTGCGGGACCTCGAGCGCTGGCGCGCCGAGCTCGGTAGGGATCTGCTGGGCCGCCAGCCCGACCTGACAGGCCGCGAGCTCGACGAGGCGACACAGCGGATTCTGGACCGGCTCGTCTTCATCCGGGTGGTGGAGGACCGCCAGGTCGAGCCTGCGGTCGTGCTGCACCGATACGCCCGGCTCCCGGATGCCTACCGGGCGCTGTGCGCGGAGTTCCGGCGCCTCGACGCGGTCTACAACGGGCAGCTGTTCGCGGAGCACCACAGCGAGCGGTTGGAGGTCAGCGACGGCCTTATTACCCGGCTCATCGCCGACCTCTACACCAGCGGCGGGTCGCCCTACCGCTTCGACGCGTTCCAGGCGGACTTCCTCGGCGAGGTGTACGAGCGGTTCCTCGGCAAGCACTTCGAGGTGACCGGACGCACCGCGAAGCTGGTCGACAAGCCCGAGGTCCGGCACGCCGGCGGCGTCTACTACACCCCCCGCTGGGTCGTGGACCACATGGTCGCAGCGGCCCTCGACCCGCTCCTGGTCGGCCGCCGCCCAGACCAGGTAGCCGATCTCAAGATCGTGGACCCTGCCTGTGGGTCTGGCACGTTTCTGCTTGGGGTGTTCGACCGCTTGATCCACTGGCACGAGCAGTACTACACCCGCAACCCCGGCAAGGACCGGGACGCGCACTACTTGGACGGCCTGGGACGTACCCGGCTCACCACCGACCTCAAGGGCCGGATCGTGGTGAATAACGTGTATGGCGTTGACATCGACCCGCAGGCGGTTGAGGTCACCCAGATGAGCCTGTACCTGCGGATCCTGGAGGAGGAGACCTCCGCGACGCTCAACGCCCAGCGCAGGCTGTTCGAGGGCGCGCACCTCCCGTCACTGTCCCGCAACGTGCGCGCCGGCAACAGCCTCCTGGAGCCGGCGGACATGCCGGCCGAGCTCGCGACCGACTTCGAGGCCCGGCGGCACGTGAACCCATTCGACTGGGCCGACCCAGCTCGGGGATTCGGCGCGGTGATGAACGAACGTGGTGGCTTTGACGTGGTGATCGGCAACCCGCCGTACACCCGCGTTCAGGCCCTGCGTCGCTACCATCCGGACCAGGCGCGGCTCGTTGAGAGCAAGTACTCGACCGCGATGAGCGGCTTCGACCTCGCGACAGTGTTCACCGAACGTGGCCTCGAGCTGCTGCGGCCGCCGGCAGCGAACAGGACGGACAGCGCCCTGACCTACATCACGACCAGGACGTTCACCGAGACCGACGCCGCCGCAGCGCTGCGCCACCTGCTGTCGACCGGCGGCCATGTCGCCTCCGTCGTCGACTTCGGGGCCGGTCGTGTCTTCCCCGAGGCGGGGGCGTACACGGTCGTGCTGACGCTGCGGACGAGACGACAGCGCCGATGGCGGCTCACACGAGTCTCGGACCCGCCAACTGCGGCTTCACTGGCGGCAGCGCTCAACGACCGGGTGCTCAACGCCGACCTCGGCGGCCAGCCCCCTGCGGACGAGGCGTGGACGCTGTCGCTGCCCGCCGAGGACGCGCTCCTGCGCCGGCTCGCCCGCGACTACCCAACACTGTCGGCGGTCAGCGGCGACAGCATCTTCCAGGGCGTCGTCACCGGTGCGGACAAGATCTACAGGTGTGCGGACTTGGGACCGGACCCGACGGACCCGACGAAGCGGCTGGTCCGGCCGCACAGCAGCGCTCCTGGCTCGCCCGTCCTGTCGCTTGAACTCATCCACCTGCGCCCTGTGCTTGCGGGCAAGAGCGACCTCGCCCCCTTCAGGACCACGCCCGCGCACGAGCGGTTAATCCTGCCGTACGACGCGTCCGAGCCGGGTGCCCGGATGGCACTCATCCCCTTCCCACGCCTAGAGCGAGAAGCACCAGCCATTGCCGCATGGCTGCGGTCGAACCGGGTGCTGCTCGCGGCTCGCCAGGGCCACTGGACTGACGCCAACTGGCACGCCTACTCGGCGCGCAAGAACTTAGAGAAGTTCGACGGGCCGAAGGTCCTCGTGCCGTCGATGCTTGACCGCCTTTGCGCGACGTACGACACGTCCGGCCACTACTTCGTCAACGTCAGCACCGGCGGCTACGGCATCGGCACTGACCCCGCCAGCGGCGCCGACCCGGAGTACGTCGCCGCGCTGCTGAACAGCACGCTGCTGACCTGGGTGCTGCGTCGAATGTCCCGGGCGTGGCGCGGCAGCTGGTTTGAGGCCCGCAAAGGCAACCTCGCGCGCCTGCCCGTGGCCGTACCGATCGCAGCCACTCAGCAGGAGGTCGTCGGGCTATACCGGCAAGTCGTCACCGCAGTAGGCGACGCCGCCAATAACAACCCGGACGACCCCGACCGAGCCCGGCTCGCCGCCGTCGCCCGCCGCACGTTCGATCACACCGTGGCCAGCCTGTACGCCCTGAGTCTTGTGGAACGAGACCTAACGGCCGTCTGACCGGGGACTTTCAGCCGCCGCGGTCCTACTCCGTCGTCCGCCCGAGCGCAATTGTAAACAGCGGACGAGGTCGGCCTCGACATTGAAGCCGTGGGTCCATTGGCAACTGGTAACGGCCAGGACCGGCATGGTCGGCCCTTGCGGCGTCCGGTTCGATCCCACCCCGCGCTTCCACTGCTTACTGGGAACCGCCGGTGAACCCGCTCCCCTCCGTAGGGGGCGTCGACGTCACGGCCGCCCGCGACGCGCATCTCCGTGGCGTTCGCATAGAGATCGTGGAGCGCTGCCAACCGCCCTTGTTCTACTTGGCCGCCCTTGGCCCTACGGTGACGAGCGATGTTGACCAACGTGTACGTCGACGGCTTCAACCTGTACTACGGCTGCCTCAAGGGCACCCCGCACAAGTGGCTCGACCTCGAGGCGCTGTGCGCTCGGCTACTCCCCCAGAACGAGATCAAGCGCATCCGGTACTTCACCGCCAAGATCAGCGCTCGACCGGGCGACGTGCACGGCCCCGTCCATCAGGACGCCTACCTGCGCGCACTGACAACGCGCCCGACGACCAGCGTGCACCTCGGGCACTTCCTCACCAACAGCACACGGATGCCTGTGGCCAAGCCGGTGGCGGGTGGGCCCAAGACAGTGGAGGTCATCAAGACCGAGGAGAAGGGCTCCGACGTCAACCTCGCCACCTACTTGCTGGTCGACGCCTTTCGCCAGGACGCCGACGCCTTCGTGGTCATCAGCAACGACTCCGACCTCACTGAGCCGATCAGGATCGTGCGCCACGAGCTCGGCAAGGTCGTCGGGATCCTCAACCCCCAGCGCCACCCGAGCCGGGCCTTGCTCAGCTGCAAGCCGACCTTCTTCAAGCAGATCCGAAGCGGAGTCCTCGCCGCGAGCCAGTTCCCAGCCCAACTGGTCGACGCCGCCGGCAGCACCATCACCAAGCCAGCGAACTGGTAGCTGACCTCAGGAAAGCAAAGGCCCCGCCGTAGCGGAGCCTTGCGCCCAGCCACCGAGGCGGCTGGGGGGATGTAGACACTCTACCCAAGAATCGGACGCTGCATCAAGGTTCTAAGCGACGCCACACAAGTGGGTGACGCCGTCCGGTGAGGAGGCGAGGCGAGAACCCAAGGCTGGCGCTCAAGCGTCGACCCGCCATGCGGCGCCCGGCGAGGCGACCCGGATCCGCCGACTGCGGGTTTCGCGGTGGGCTGCGGGGATTGATGTGCCCGGCGACGCCGGGCGTGCTGTTAACGCCTCTGACCTCAGACCGAGCACCGGGTCTAACCCAAGTGAGAGCGCGGTCCTGCGAGCCTACGTTGAACGAACTCGTTGGACAGGGTCCCGAAACTGTACTGGTGGCCCTGCTATGGCATCCAGGTCTGGACGGGCTCCTTCCAGGTCTCTAACGCAGCGAGCAGCATGGCGGCGACGACTTGCTTGATGGGGACCCCGAGCGTCTTGGACTTGCGTTCGATGGAGTCGCGCACAGCAAGGGGCAGCGCGTAGTTGGTATTCCGGTCCATCTTAAAGTCGGGGTGGTCGGCGTACATGGCCGCGATGGCGGAGCGCGGGTCGAGCAGGAAACGCTCCATGGGTGTGGCCGGGGTCGTCGCCTGGTCGCCTCCCGGTGCGACCGGGACCGGCGCGGGCGACTCCGAGGGAAGTGTCTTGCTTGGAACGTGGGCACTGTCCGGTAGGGCTGGTGCCGACAACGTCGGAGTGGCGCTAGGCCCCTCCTCCTCGAAGGGACTGGTCGGGTCCGCTGGGGACGGGCTCGCGACCGGTGGTGGAAGCAGGGCCCGGCGCTTGCCTGCAACGCGCAGCGTGCGGGCACCGGGCCGGTCCGTCTCGTCCGCCTGCTGGGGGGTAGTCATCGGGCCACCGCAGCGAGGCTGCTATCCAGGGCTGAAGCTCGGCGCGCGACGATCTCCTCCGTGAGTCTGATGTAGTCCTCCGCCAAGCCGCGGCTCGCCGCGGACAGCCGTTGTAGCTCTTTGCCGGCCTTTCGGGCCGCCCAGTAGCCGAGCTGCCCGTCGAGGTCGGCTTCATACTCGATCACCAGCTGTCCTCGTTCACGACAGTCCTGCGCGACCTTCTCCGAGTGACGGATGGCGGTGTGGAACAGCACATCAGGAGTGCCGAACGCGCGGCTCACGTCAGTCTCGGCTTTGCGGCGCACGGCGCTTGCAGTGGAGGTGATCCCGAACAGGACGACGCCGAGGGCCTCAATGTCGGGGTTCAGCGGCTCTACGAGGTTGAAGACGGTGGCCACCCCCTCCACGCCGTCGATGGACGCCGCGTCGGCCTTGGACGGGATGACGACGAACCGCGCGGCCGTCAGAGCCTGCTGCTGAAGCAGGCGGTTGCCGGGCGGGCAGTCCAGCAGAACCAGGTCGTAGTGGCTGGCGAAGCTGCCCAGCAGAGATGTCAGGGCTGTCGCAGCTGAGGTGGCTCTGCCGGGACTGGCGGCGATGGCCTGCCAGTCCTCGAGCTGCACTCCCCCGGCGATGACGTCGAGGTTCTCCCGGACGCTGCGCAGAATAGTGACGCGGTCGGCCTTGCCTGTTCTGAGGCCGTCGACGAGCGACTCTCCCTTGTCGGACCTGGCTCGGTAGCCTAGGTCGCGTTCAAGATTGCCCTGCGGGTCCAGGTCGCAGAGCAGCACGCGGTAGTCGCTGACGGCAGCGACTCCTCCTACGTTCGCGGCAATACTGGTCTTGCCGGCACCGCCCTTGGCGTTAGCAATCGCGACCACGCAGTCGATAGCGGTACTCACGCGACACTCGACCGGTACGACCCAGCTGACCGTCCTTGCAAGGTGTCCTCCTTGATGTGCTTGTGCCTTCCAAGGCATGAAGGCTGAGCAACATGGCAAATGCTGCATGACTTGCGCCGCATCTTCGGGAGGCTCGCCGCGGAAGATGACACGCACCTTTCTCGGCGTCTATGCATGCGTGTCCCTTGCAGCGTGTGTGCCTTGCAAGGTGTTCGTCGCGCGTGTGAATCGTCGAGCCCGCGAGGCCCTAAGACCTGCCGACCAGAGCGCCGGACTCATGGAATGCGGCGCAACCAGGGCCTGCTCGGCCAGCCCGTCTGGCGGCGTATGCCGTTGACGTGGGTGCTGATCTGCTCGGCGGTTGCTGCATCGTCCGCAGCGGCCTGCCGTTCAGCTCGGGATTGGTCGCGGGCAGCCCGCCGCCTTTCTTCGTCGGCCTGTCGCTGTTCGGCCTGCAGGGTGGTGGGGCGGAGGGGTCCGTGTTGGTGGAACCAGTGGGTGATGCGCCAGGTGAGGAGTCCGGCGGGGTGGTGGAGGTGGGCGTGTCCGCCGAGTCGGTCGGGGAGGGCGGGGAGGGGGTGGCGGTTGAGGAGGTGGAGGTAGTCGGGGGTGGTCCATCCTTCGGTGTGGGCGTGGCGGATGGCAGAGGCGATGGCGGCGGTGCTGGTGCCGGCGAAGACGGCGGGGGCGGCCTGGCGGAGTTGTTCGGCGGCTTGCTGGCGTTGCCAGCGGCGGGTGCCGGGTTGGGGTGGTGGCCGCCGCGGCACTTCTGACGGCCCGGGCAGCACCTCTGCCTGTGTCGGTGCGGTGTCTCCGTCGGCCGTCAGGCCGGCGTTGGTCTCGCGCGCGAAGGGAATTTTGCTTCTTAAACTGAGAGACCGGGGTGGGGTGCATGAACGCACAGGCCCGGAGCCCGGGCCGGGGCGGTAGGAGGGTGGGGGAGTGGCCTGCGTCGGCTGATTTGGCTGGTCGTTGAGTTTGTCTGGTTGGGGGTGGGCGAGGCGGTAGACGGCGGCGTTGCGGCTGCGGCCGGTGTGCAGCTGTTCGACCAGGCTGGTGTGCCGGCCGCGGTGGACGCGGATGAGTAGGCCGGCGTCGATGAGCCGGGCCAGGTGGGCGAGCAGGGTGCGCCGGGCCAGGTGGGTCCGGGCGGCGAGGTGTTCGAGGCCGGGGCGGGTGGTGCCGTCGTCGCGGTCGGCGTAGTGCAGTAGGGCGCGGGCGAGGACCAGGGTGGTGTCGGTCAGCCCGGGCACGGCCCGGCCGTTTACGGCGGTTTGGACGGCGTTCAGCCACCCGTCGAGGCCGCCTTGGCAGGGCCGGTGGGGGACCGGTGGGGTGTAGCGGGCCGGCATCCCGGCCCGCACCTGTGGGTGCGGCCGGTCCCGGCCCGTCGCGGAGACACACGGGGCTAGCCGGCCGCCGACACCCGGAAAGGAAATCGGCAGCACGACATGGCCCCGGGTGGGGGCCTGGGGTACGCTGGCCTCCTAGCTGAGCTTTGAAGACCTCGTCGCCCTCCGCCGCCAAGCAAGAGGGGCACGGGGTCTTCGGCTTTCCGAGCCACGGTATGCGGCCCGTCTGCCCAGCCTGTCTAAGCCGAGCATCTGGGGTCTGCGACCGGCCGGCCGGTTACGGCGGCCGGAAAGATCTGGCTAGCCGGCGATCGGCAGCTCCTCGTCCTGGCGTGGCTTCGGAGGCCGGCCCATCCGCACCCGCGGCTTGGCCGCGCCGAGGACGCGCAGCTCGAGAAGCTGTTGGATGGTCAGCCCGGCCCCGGCCGCTTCGGCTCTCAGACGCTCCCGGTCCTCGGCCGACATGCGGAAGCAGTAGCCGATGGCGCGTTCCGGGGTGTTTGGCTCCAGTTCCATGCCTCGACATGCTGCCGGTGGTATCGACATAGAGCGGCGCGACACGCCGAGGCGGGCGGAAGAGCAAGCCCGACATGATTCCGCGACGCCGGGTCATCCGGCCCGTCCGGTCTGGTCTTCGTCGACCAGCCAGCGGCCGCCGAGGTGGCGCAGGACGAGCAGCGCCGGCTGCTGGGGACCGGTGTAGGGCCATAGGGGCGGCAGCGCCTTGGCCGGCACGGGGACGCCGCCGACGTCGACGGTGCGGTCGGCGACAGCGCAGGCCAGCGTCGCTTGGGCGCTGGCGGCCGGCCCGGCGTCGGGGTCGTACCGGCAGGCGACGGTGGCCCGGACCCACCACCGGCGGGCCCGTGCGGTGGCGGCGGGAAAGCCGCCGCTGTCGCCCAGGGACGCAGTCAGGCGCTGCCAGCCGGCCGGAGTCATCACGGGGCGCACGTCGGCCAGCCAGGCGCGCGGATCGGGGTGGGTGTAGCCAATGGCGTTCTCCCGGGCCTGCAGGTACCGGGCCGCGGTCTCGCTCAGGGCTGGCTCAGCCGCGGCCGGCAGGACGGGCGCACCGGCCGCCCGTCGGTCTCGGGCGGGGGAGTGCGAGGCGGCCGCCGGCCGGGCCGGTGACACGGGCAGGAGCCCGACGCCGCCGCTGCAGCCGGCCGCTGCCGTAGCGGCCACGGTGAGCGCGGCCAGCAGCCGGCATAGGGGCGCTCGCTCGGCTCGGCCGGCTGCGGCGGCGCCGCGGCGGGCGGGATGCCGGGTCACGGCGAGGCCGGGGGGGTGTCGGACAGCGGTCGAGTGGCGGCGTAAAAGTCCCCCCCGTACACCGCGACCAGCTCGGCGGCCAGGCCGGGATGCGGCTCCTCCAGCAGCATCCCGCCGCCGGCGTAGAGGGCCACATGGTGGATCGACCCGGCCGAAGCCCCCCAGAACAGCAGATCCCCCGGCTGCAACACGGCCAGGTCCGGCCCGCCGGACTCCACCGTCCGCCCGGCGGTGGCCGCGTACTGCTCGGCCGCCGTCCGGGGCAAGGTCAGCCCGGCGCCCTGGAAGAAGGCGTAACGGGTGTAGGAGGAGCAGTCGAACCCCACAATCCCGGCGCCGGCGCCGAACCCTTCACTCGGCCCGCCCAGGGTGCCCCCGCCCCAGGAGTACGGGGTACCCAGCCAGCGCTGCGCGGCCGCAATCACCGCCGCCGCGTCACCGGTGGCACCACCCGGCGGCAGCACCCCACCCGGCCCGCACAGCCCGTCCGCGCCGGTATAGCCGGCCGAGACAGCGGGGCTGCCCGGCGGCGGGTTGAGCACGGCAACCGGGGGAGCGTCGGCGTTGGCCGCGGCCAGCTGAGCCGCCTCCGCCTCCCAGCGGGCGTAGGCGTCGGGGTAGGCGCTGCGCTGCACCCGCTGCGCAGCAACGGTGACCGGCAGGCCCGCCCAGCCCGGCACGTCGAGCAGCCCCGGGTTGGCCGGCGGCACATCCCGGCCACCGAAGAACGCCGTCGCCGCATACACCGGGGTCATCAGCTCTTCGACCGCGCCCCAGCCGGCCTGCGGGCGCTGCTGGAACAGCCCCAGGCTGTCTCCGTTGGCACCGGACCCGTCCGAGGTCAACGGCAGGCTCGCCGGATAGGCCGGGTTGGACAGGTTCCGCAGCCCCGACTCCTGCAACGCCACCACCAGGGCCACCAACCAGCCCTTCTCCGGGACACCGCGGGCCTTGCCCACCCCAATGATGGTGCGGACGTAGGCCGTCTGATCGGCCCCGACCGGCACCGTCCTACCGCCGCCGGTGGTCACCGCGCAGCTGGCCTGCGCCTGCAGGGCGGTGCCGCCGCCGATGATCACGACCACGAACAGGACGGTCGCCAGGATGAGCACGACGGTGCCGCTCAGAAGGCCTCTGGCCGTGGTCATAAGCCCACCGGCGGCCGCTCGGTGGGTCGTTGGGAGACCAAGGTGCAGACGCCGGCTGGGACTGCATGGTTATGACCGGCTGCCAGCATGATGTAAGCCTAGCCATACAGTCCGTCTCTTAGTCGTAAGACTGAGCTAACGTCGCACTACGGGCGCGAGTTGAGGCTGGGTGACGTCTCGTCCTTGGGATGGTTCTGACGCACGTGCTCGGCGGGCCCGAGGTCGGCCAGCTGGTAGCCGCGCGGGTAGGCGCTGAGGGCCTGTCCCGGCGTGAACCATGGCGCAGGTTGTGGGGGCCGGCGCCGCAGGATCGCGCCGCGGATGGCCAAGGCGGCACGGAAGGCGTTACGGAGCACCGGGCCGGCGGGTTGAAGGCCGAAGCAGGTACACAGGCGGCGGTCCAGCATCGCTCGCAGGAGCGGGCCGGCGAGGAAGCGCAGCGGGTTGGGCAGGCGGTCTTTCAGGACGTCCCGCGTCGAGGCGAGGAGCTGCGCGGCGTGGTCGCTGTAGCGCAGGTGGCGGTGCTCGTAGGCGTCGAAGACCGCGGCCACCTCCGGATAGGTGGCGGGCAGGCCGCGGATGCCCATGAGTCGGCCGAGCTCCCCGTAGAAGTGGACGCTGGCGGTCTTCTCCGCCGCCGACAGCGGCCGCCAGCCCGCGCTGTCGACCCATCTGGTCGGCACGACGACGAATGCGGCGAGGACGTACAGGTAGTCCTCGTTGTCGATGCGCCAGCGGCGGTGCATGCCGTTGAGCCGGCGGACGATCTCCAGGCCTCGGTCGCTGTGCAGGCCGCTGGCGATCAGGTCGTACATGAACAGGCCCGTGTCGTTGGCCCGCTTGGTCGGATCCTTCTGCACCTCGCCCGTGTGAGCCAGCAGGGAGGCCATCCGGGGGGCGGCGAAGGTCCGGTAGAACGCCAAGTTGAGGGCGGTGATCATGTCCCAGGAGAACTCTTGCAGCGCCATGATCTGGTAGATCGCCTCGTAGTCGACCGCTGGGTCGAGGGCCTGCACCCGGGCCAGGAGGTCGTCCCGGCGGGGGTGGCGGATCAGCCGACTGGTCATGAACGGGACCTTCCAGGTCCCGAGCCGGCGGTTGCGAGGTGCCCGGCGATCAGGGCCGGGAGAGGGGTTCGCAGGTAGTGCGCGACCCGTTCCAGTTCGACGCTGGACAGGTCGGTGGGGTCGGCCTGCTGAGCGTCGGTCGACTTTGGTTGCGATCCGTCCTGGGGTGCCAGCGGTAGCTGGCGGCGGGCCAGGTGCAGGCACGCGGCGACGGCGAGGGAGGGGGCGTCAGCTCGGCCTGCCTGTCGTTGGGCCTCTGCCAGCGCTGCCGTGCGGACCTGTGCGGTCAGGCACGCGTCGATGAGCCGCAGGCCGTCGTGGACCTCGGTCCGCCGCCGGACGTCGAGGTAGCGCACCGTCTGGGCGCTGGCGAGCCGGGGGGCAGACCGGCCGTAGGGGAACATCACCTGGCTGGGAAACAGCTCGTGGACCAGTTGCCAGAGCGGGAAGAGCCGGCGCAGCGAGCGACGTGCCCGCCAGGCTGACCGCCAGGCGGTCGCCCGCCCGGACAGCGCCTCATAGCCGGAGCCGACCGAGATCAGCACGAGGACAACGAAGATGACGGTCCTCTGCGCCGGCCCCTCTTCGCCCATCAGGTCGTGAGGTTCTCGGCGAGCCCACCGTCGGAGCTGGACCGCCTTCAGGGCGACGTAGGCGAACCCAGTGGCGTTGCCCGTCCCGGACAGGATCAACCCGGTGCGAGTCGGGCCCGCCGCTGCTCGCCTGCCGTATGTCCAGCACAACCGGGTCGAGCCGGCCAGGGCCCAGGACATGTACGCCAGATAGCCCGACCACGAAACCAGGACGATGGCGACGGCGCGGCCGTCCCGGCGCTCCGACCGTCCGGTCAAGACCAGACCGGCTTGTGCGGCGTCCAGGACGGCGTACGGCGACAGCAGGGCGACCAGGGCGGCGGTGGCGCCCGCCGCGACGCGCGGCCGCTGGCCGGCGAGAGGAGCATCGGCGGTGACGCCGTTGAGCAGGGATCGGACGCTGCCGGCCGCGACAACCACGAGACCGTGGCCCAGGATGGCCGACAGGCCGGGGGAGCGCGTCGTGGTGTCGACCTGGCGCCGGACGCCGTCGACCTTGAGAACGACGGCTGCCTCGAGCGCGACTAGAGCTGCCCACAGGCTGCGGGCGGGGCCTGCGGTGCGCAGCATCGCCCGAGTGCGGATCGCGAGGATGCATCCGAGGACTGCCGCGGTGAGCGCGTACATGGCCGCTACCGGAACACCTGGGACAGGCGTGCCAGGACGGCACGAGCTTCCCCAGATGTAGTCAGGGTCGCGGCCGAATCGTCTACGGCTATCGCGGTCCCTGCCTCGGCGCGGGCGAGGATCAGGCTCCCGAGCATTTCGGCCTCGCGTTCGACGTGCGTGTCGTACTTCGTCCGGCGCAGTGCCAGCCGCACCCGGTTGGGGTCCAGTGTCGGAGCCAGCTGCCGCAGCTCGGCGTCGGAAATCGTGAGGTCGGCCGGGTGCTCGCAGACGATGTGCGCGAGTTCGTGGGCGATGATCAGGTTGCGGTAGTCGCCAGCGGCGTCGGGGTCGATGAAGATCAGGTCCTCGGTGTCGGTCGAGGCCCACAAGCCGCTGCAGCTATCGGCGGCCGGACCGTCCAGGACCAGCGGCAGTAGCCGGATGGTGCGGCCGCGGGCGGCGCTGACCCGCGTGACCAGGGTGGTGAGGTCGTAGGGGGCGCGGACGCCGAGGGCGTTCAGCCGAGCCTCGCAGCTGCGCCGCAGAAGTCGCTGTTCGGGCTGGCCCCGTGGCACTGCTTCTCTCACGGGCGAGACGCTACGGGGTGGTGGTGTCACCTGCATCTGATGAGTCGCTGGTGTCTGGCGTCGCCGGCTCGCCGGCGAGGCCTTCGAGGCGGCGCGCCGCCTCGACCATCGCGGTCAGCGCCTGCAGCGTCTGCGGGGACAGCCCTCTGGCCCGTAGTGCGACTTGACGTACGCCGGCGTCACGCATAGCCGCCACCAGGTCGAGGTCGGTGTCGACACGGGCAGCAACCTCGTCGTCGGTGAAGTAGCCGATCGGGACTCCGAAGAAGTCGGCCAGACCCTGCAGGTGACTCAGTCGCGGGTCGGTGAACCTGCCGGTGCGCAGCTGCCAGATCGTGGCGTGGGAAAGGGTCACTCCGGTCTCTGCCGACCGGGCGTTGATCGCGTCGGCTACCTGCTGGTAGCTGTACGGCCGCCCCTTCGGGCTCATGACCTGGAACAGGCGGTCCAACTTCTCAGCGACGGTTCGCGGCCGTGGCGCCGGGGCGTCGTGAGGGGGCACCGCGTCCCCGGTAGTGCCCTCCACCGCACGCTCCTGCACCTGTGAGCCGTCACCCCCTGCCGGCGATCCTGCCACGGCTCCTGTCTTGCTCAGCCGCGCTGCGACGACACGCCATCAGCCCCCGTTGACAGCGACGTCTTCTTGCGTATGCTCTGCGTTACGCATGCCGGACCACATGTAAGGCCCGGCTGATGAACCAGACGCCTCGTGGGTGCGGAGGACAACCTAGCGTGTCAATGACTACGGCCGCCGTGTCGGACAACTCGGGCCGCGAGGCGCCGATGGTGAGCCCGCCCGGCCCGACCAGACGGCTACCGACGCGAAGCTCGATGCCTGCCGGCCAGGCCCGACCGGGCTTGGTGTCACTGCTGGGCGCACACGGTGGCGCAGGAGTGTCCAGTCTGCTGCGCGCCGGTGTGCTGGCCCAGGATGCGGGACGGGCCTGGCCGCCCGCGGGACCGGTGCTCATCGTGGTCCGTCGCACGGCCGTGGGTCTTGAGTGGGCACGCGACGTCGCTCGCCAGCACGCGTCGGGCGGGACCGCCCCCACTGTCCGCCTAGCCGGCTTAGTCGTAGTCGCCGACGCCCCTGGACGCACCCCGGTCCGCCTGTCGCGCTTCCTAGACCTGCTGAGCGGCGCATACGTGCGGCTTTGGGAGGTGCCGTGGGTGGAGGAGTGGCGGCTGGCCGGTTATGCCGAGCCGTTGCCGACGCCGCCGGCGGTGCGGCAGCTGGCGGTGGACATGCGGGCGCTGAGCGGCGCCGGCACTGATCGAGAGAAGGAGTAGATCGACATGGCGGTCCTGAACGCCGCGGCGTACCTGGCCGTGAAGGGCCAGACGCTGCTAGCTGGCGGCAATATCCCTAATCCGTCGGGCGTCCAGCCTCCCGGCACGACCGGGCTGACCACCGTTCTGAACTGGGTGTTCTGGGGCGTCACCTTCTTGTGCGTCGTCGGGGTCCTTATGGTCGCGGGTGCGATGGCGGTCTCCCACCGACGCGGTGAGGGCGGCGAGCATCTGGCGAAGCTCGGCTGGGTGATGGGCGCCTGCGTACTGGGCGCGGCGGGCTCTCAACTGGTCAACACGCTGGTCTGACCGTGACTCTGGACCGCATGAGCGACATCGAGCCTGAGGCCGCACCGTCCCGCCGTGTGTCCATGCCGGAGCAGCAGCGTCAGCCCCGACGCGCCAGAACGATTGTCGCTGCGGTCATCGTCGCTCTGATTGCACTTGCTGCCGTGGCCGTCATCTGGGCTACTCGTGGAGGCGACAGCGCTCCCGTGGGGGCCCCAAGCCCATCGGCCCCGGCCTCTGCATCGCCGAGTGCAGCCTCGAGCGGCTCCCCAACTGCAGCGGCGGTGCGGGACCAGGCGGTGCCCACAAGTCCGCCTCAGGGCGTCACATGGTCTCTGTTCCAGGGGGTCGCGCTTCCCTCCAGCCACAGCCTCGGGCCCATCCGGGTCAGCGGCCCCGTCTACGCCGGTTACGCGCACACCCCGACCGGCGCCCTGCTCGCGGCCGCGCAGATCAGCTCCCGCTACCTGATCAGTCCGGGCCAGGACTGGCGTCAGGTCGTCGAGCGACAGGTCGTCCCGGGGCCGGGTCGGGACGTTTACGTACACAAGCGGGCGAAGGTCGACTCGACGTCGGTTCTTCCCGGCACGTACGGCCAGTTCGCCGGCTTCCGGTTCGTTACGTACTCGCCGGACGTCGCAGTGGTTCAGTTCGTCAGCCGGTTCTCCTCCGGAAACCTGCAGGTCGCTACCAACACCTTGCGCTGGCTCGACGGCGACTGGAAGCTGCAGCTGCAACCGGACGGGTCGGCTACGCCCACCGTGCAGAGCGTTAACTCCCTGGCCGGCTTCGTCCCCTGGAGCGGTCTGTAGTGCCCAGCCCCTGCGACGTCGTCCTTGGCAACCTGTGCGATGCCGGCGGGGCGATCGGTGCGGCCGCCGGCAGCATCTTTGACGCCGCGGCGCAGAAGCTCGCCGAGGGCCTGGCTGACGCCACCAAGGCTGTGATGACGTTTTGGACGGACCTGCCGATGCCGCAGCTGTCCACGGCGAGCGGGCCGATCGCGCAGCTGCGGTCGATGACGTACTGGCTGACGGGGTTCGTGGCGGTGCTGTCGCTGCTGATCGCGGCGGGGCAGATGGCCTGGTCGCGGTCGGGGCAGCCGGCCGGACGGGCAGCGAAGGGGATCCTGACGCTGATTGTCGCGTCGGGCGCCGGCGTCGCCGCGGTCAACGCACTGGGGTATTTCGGCGACCAGTATTCGCAGTGGATCCTGGACCGCTCCGCCGACGGTGACCTCGGCGCGCGGCTGGCGAGCCTGGCCACGATCAGCGGCGTCCCCGGCCTCGGTTCGGGGCTGGTGCTGATCGTCGCGCTGGTGGCGATCCTGGCGTCGCTGGCGCAGATGGGTCTGATGCTGGTCCGGATCGCGGTGGTGACGATGTTGGCGGGGACGTTGCCGCTGTCGGCAGCGGCGACGTCGACGGCGACCGGCCAGGCGTGGTTTACGCGGGTGGTGGCCTGGCTGCTGGCCTTCGTGCTCTACAAGCCGGCGGCGGCGACGGTGTACGCGAGCGCGTTCCTGCTGATCGGGCACGGTCAGGACGCGGCTTCGGTGTTGTCGGGGCTGTTCCTGATGATCCTGGCGATCGTCGCTTTGCCGGCGCTGCTGCGGCTGATCACCCCGGCGGTCGCGGCGGCGACGAGCTCGGGGGCGGCCGGCGGGGCAGCCGCGGCGGCGGGGATGACGGCAGTAGCGACCGGCGCGCGGATGCTGGCCGACCGCAGCGGCGGCCGATCGTCTGCGCCGCCGGCGGGGCCGCAGCAGCCGGGACTGGTTACCGGCCCGTCCGGCGCCCCCGCCGGCTCTACGGGTGGTCCGGCCGGTGGCCGGCCTACGGCCGGGGGTTCTGGCGGCGGGGCGGGGGCCGGCGGGAGTGCAGCCGGTACGGGCGCAGGGACGGCGGCGGCCACGGCCGGTGCGGCGGTAGCCGTGGCGGGCGCCGCGAAGGCCACCCAGGCGGGTGTGCACGGCGCCCGGGGCGCCGCGGCCGGCGCAACCGACGACGACAAGTCCTAGACGAGCGACTGAGGAGCGGCTGGGGATGGCGACGGCGACGGTGGAGGAGCCGCGGACGTACGGGAACTGGCGCCGGCCGACGTCGCCGGGGCTGCCCCGGCTGGGTCTGTTGGGGACGGTGCTGGCGCTGTCGGGGCTGGTGCTGGTGATGTTCGTGCAGCTCGCCGCCGGGCTGCTGCCCGCCGCCGGCGTGGGCCTGCTGGTGCTGGGGCTGCTGGCCCCGTTGGCGTGGCGGAACAGGTCGGGCCGTAACGGCTGGCAGGTGTTGACGGCAAATGTGTTGTGGGCGGCGGGCAGGCGGCGCCGCCAGCACGTGTACCTGGCCGGGCTGGCCGGGCCGGTGGCGTTCGGGACAACCCAGCTGCCCGGCCTCCTCGCTGAATCAGAATTGCTGGCTGCGCAGAACTCCTACGGCGAGCAGTTCGGCCTGATCGTCGTCCCCGCGGCCCGGCATTACACGGTGGTGCTGCGCTGCGACCCGGAAGGCTCGCAGCTGGTCGACACCGAGACGGTCGACGCCTGGGTGGGGATGCACGGCCGGTGGCTAGCCGCCCTGGCCCACGAGCCGGGCCTGGTGGCCTGCACGGTGACGGTGGAGACCGCCCCGGACCCGGGGAGCCGGCTGGCCGCCGAAGTGTCGACGCTGCTGGTCGACGGCGCCCCGGAGCTGTCCCGGCGGGTGCTAACCGAGACGGTCGCAACGTATCCGAAGGGGTCGGCGGCGGTGTCGGCTCGGGTGGCGCTGACCTTCACGGCCGCCCGCGGCGGCGGAGGGGAGCGGGAAGGGATGGGTCTGCGCCGGCGCAGCACCGGGTCGCAGCCGGGCCGGGCGCGCAGCCGGGAGGAGATGGCCACGCTGATCGGGGCGCGGCTGCCGGGCCTGCTGCACCAGCTGCGGGCGACCGGCGCCGGTGCGGCCCGGGCGATGACCCCGGCGGAGATCGCCGAGACGGTGCGGGTGGCCTACGACCCGCAGGCCGGCCCGGCGGTGGAGCAGCTCCGCGCCGCCGGCGGCGACCCGGGCATCGGCTGGGCCGAGGCCGGGCCGGTCGGGCAGTTGGAGGCGTGGGACTGCCTGCGGCACGACTCGGCGGCGTCGATCACCTGGCAGATGGTCGCCCCGCCGGCCAGCGCCGTGCAGTCGCGGGTGTTGGAGCGGCTCCTCGCCGCCGACGAGGACGTCGACCGCAAACGGGTCACCATCATCTACCGGCCGCACAGCCCCTCCTCGGCCGCGCAGATCGCCCACACCGACGTCCGGACCGCACTAGGCCACGCCGGCGCCGGGCGGGGGGAGACCCGGGCGGCGGAGTCCATGGCCGTGCAGGCCACCCGCCAGTCCTCAGTGGAGGTAGCCGGCGGGGCCGGGCTGACCCGGTTCTCGATCCTGGTCACCGCCACCGTCGCCGACCCGGGCCGGCTGCCCGCCGCCGCGGAGGTCGTCTCCCAGCTCGGCGCCGCCAGCCAGGTCCGCCTCCGCCGCTGCTACTTCGCCCAAGCGGCCAGCTTCACCGCCGCCCTCGGTGTCGGGGTGGTCCTGCCCGCCCACGTCGCCGTCCCCGACCTGCTCCGCGACAACCTGTAGGGAGGCGCTACACATGGCGTCAACGGCTGCTGGGGTGCCGGGGCTGACCGGGCGGGGGTTGCGTGGCCGCGGCCGGGGCCGGGTCTCCTACGTGGAGGCGCCGCCGGAGTGGCGCGGCACCACGGTGCAGGTGTGCGGGCTGTTCCCGTGGGCGGTGGGTGGGCTGTCCCCAACCGTCGGGGTTCCCCTGGGCCGGAACCTGATCACCGGGGGGACGGTGTGCTGCGACCCGATCTCCTGGTTCGAACGGGCCCGCCTCATCCTCAACCCGTCGGCGTTCGTCCTCGGCCTGCCCGCGTTGGGGAAGTCCACGCTGATCCGCCGGCAGGTGATCGGCCTGGCCGGCGCCGGCGTCGTCCCGCTGGTCCTGGGCGATCTGAAGCCGGACTACGTCGACACCGTCCGCGCGTTGGGCGGGCAGATCGTCCGCCTCGGCCGCGGGCTGGGGTCGCTGAACGTCCTCGACGTCGGCGCCCTGGACGCCGCCGCGGACCGGCTGCCCGGCACCGACGGGGGCCGGCTGCGGGAAGAGGCCCACGGCCGGCGGCTGAACATGGTCTCCGCACTCGTCGAACTCGGCCGGGCCGCCCGGGTCTCCGACACCGAACGGACAGTGCTGTCCGCCGCGCTGCGGCACCTGACCGCCCGGCACCGCCGCCGCAAAGCCCCGCCACTGCTCGGCGACCTCGTCAAAGTCCTCGAAGAAGGGCCCGGCCCGGTGCGGGTCCCCACCCTGGACCGCGGCGACGACGCCCGGTACCGGGCGGTGGTCGACCCGCTGCAACGGTCCCTGCTCAGCCTGCTCGACGGGCCGCTCGGGTCGACGTTCGCCCGGCCGACCACCGAACGGATCCGCCTCGACGCGGCCGCCGTCTGCGTCGACGTGTCAGGCATCTCCGCCAACGACACGGCGCTGCAGGCGGCGGTGCTGCTGGCCTGCTGGTCGGAAGGGTTCGGCGCGGTCGAGGCGGCCAACGCCCTGGCCGACGCCGGGGCCGGGCAGCAGCGGCGGTTCTTCATCGTCTTGGACGAGCTGTGGCGGGTCCTCCGTAGCGGGGAGGGGATGGTCGACAAGGTCGACCAGCTGACCCGGCTCAACCGCAACCAAGGCGTCGGGCAGGTGATGATCTCCCACTCCCTGGCCGATTTGCGGGCACTGCGCAACGCCGAAGACCGGGACAAGGCGAAAGGGTTCGTCGAACGCGCCGGGCTGGTCATCGTCGGCGGCCTACCCGGCCAGGAAATCGACGAGCTGTCGGAGATCGTCGCCTTCTCCAAAGCCGAACGGGCGCAGGTCACGTCCTGGTCCACCCCGCCCGGCTGGGACGCCGAAGCCGACCCGCCCGGCCGGGGGAAGTTCCTGCTCAAATGCGGGCAGCGCCCCGGCATCCCCGTCCATGTCGACCTGACCGCCGCCGAACGCGACGCCCAAGTCCACAACACCAACAAGCGGTGGGCGG
>JAABUK010003036.1_pt1 | contig 28947 bp, 22 predicted proteins | sample 5559141 | NCBI WGS metagenome assembly JAABUK01 (sample SAMN10711869, study PRJNA513367) | rock metagenome | isolation source: Antarctica rocks | place: Antarctica: Victoria Land, Pudding Butte nord | collected 2016-01-03
ACCGTAACTGCTCCACATCTTCCCGATCGCTCGCCGCTTCCTGTGCCATGCCGAAGGCCTCCCGCCTTGGCCCTCAAACTATCAGCTATCTGAAACCGCAGTCACGCATCTTTGCCGGAAACTCACCGACAGTCGCTGGCTACGCATACTGCGAGCGTTGATCGTCCAGAACACCGTTTGTAACCGGTTTCAATATAGGCGGCTACACACAAGGTGGATGGCCGCGATGAACGGTCGAAGATGTCATGAAGAGACCGTTGGGCCGGACGGATATTCAGCATCAGAGTTCGTACCACTATCGTCAGTTGGCGGATCTTGGTCAAGCCCGAGCACCCGCGCTTCGACGAGGAACTTCTCCGGGTCCTGCCTACGTGCAGTCTGGGTACTGCTTCCGGCGAACCCAGTAATCGGAATGGTCGGCCATGACCTTGTGACCCACAATTCGGGATAAGGGGATTTCTCGAAACGTGGGTGGATCTCGTATTTGCAATCGAGCTGCTCTTGAACGCGAAGGCCGCACCAACTTCCGTCCTCAGCGAGAAACATCGCCGAACGGGCGCGGACCCAGACGACAACGCCAGTGGTGCTGACATTAAGGACTACTGGCAATTCGATGATCACGGCCTTAGTCGGGACATCGTCTATATCCCGCCCTTCGTCTGGATCTACGATGAAGGCCGGGATTATATTTTCAGCCGGCGTTTTTTGTATAAGAAGCGCCTCCAGAAAGCCCAAACTGGTTGCAAACTCCTCGTCGCGCAAATCACCCAGATAAAACTCACGGAGGTCGAGGCCAATCGCGGCGATGACCCTCTCGATCGCCACAACCGAACGGCCAAGTCTCGGCAAAGCTTCTCCCCAGGTCTCGACGCCCCTCGAGGAACCATGCCATGAAAAGAGTGCGTTTGGTCGAATTAATTGAAAGAATCGCAAGTCCTGAGCGCCCAAGCCGAGCGAGACCGACCCCTTAAACAGTCTCGCTTCCATGTCGTGTACCCAACCTTTCCCCCGGCGTCTCCGATCGGAATGCACCAATGCTAGTCCCATATCATGACGTATGCTAATTCATCGCCGACGCGCCTTATCCGGAATGTGGCGGAGGCGGTCTCTCCGTCGGACTCGATGACGAGTTCCTCATCCCTCTCGATAGCGCCCACAAGATAAGTAGGACCGTCCACCAAATCCAACAATGGCAGGAATTCAGGTTGAAGCGAAACTCCAGGCCATTGATCCGGTGGTAGTCCCTTTTCGAACGCCAGCATCCGGACTTGGTCACGCGTCGCCGGATCAATGGCCATTGCAGAGGAAATCCACGGCAGTTGTACGCACCCCTGGCCGCCATTTGAGGTGTGATGCAGCGAAACCGACACACCCGGAGCTATGCCCTCGATCGTCCGTTGAGCCTTGTAGATCGCGATCCTATGTTGCACCCCAGGACGGATGTGAACCATGAGCTTCGAATCGAAAGTAGCTGAATCACGCTCCGTCTTATCCAGACGGATCGAAAGAGTTCGGTGTTGCGAATCTAAGAACTGCCGCAGGCGGTTGATGAATCCTTCCTCCACAAACAGAAACCCTATCTGGCACGTTTTAGCGTGTACGACGATGAGGCATGCCGGGTGGGTATGCTGAAGAATATTCGTCGCGTCAATCCGGTTCAGTAAGATTCGGGGCCGGGAGTCTCCTTCCGTCGCCCGGACATGCACAGCCAGGACCGCGCCGGTCACGTCCTCCGACTTGCCGGAATGCGTCGGTCGAAGGACTTGGCAAAAGAAATCAACACCAAGGTCTTCTTCCGTCTTGTTGGGTGATAGATGATGATCTACTGCCCATGTGGAGAAAAGGCCTTCCCCTTTCTTTCCGATGCGCTGCGCCAAAGAGCGCCGTTTGCAGCGGTCCATTCTCACTAGCATATATCCTGGCACGCATAGTCGATGTCCTGGGGTCTCAAAGGGACGAGCTACCCCAAATCGCTGATGCAGGGTTCGCCACACGAACGATATTGCAGAAGTGGTCTCTATCAGTCCGAAGTCCGATTCTGGGACGCCAACCGTCAGTGCTTGCAAAACGGCGTTATCGAAAAGGAAGTTGGAAACGAAGACGACGTTCACGTCAAATGCTGGGCGAAAAACCGCAGGTCAACTTCTTCATGAATCATTCGCCCACCAGGGTGGTTGGCTGGAGCGTGTGATCGGGCCGTTCCCTACGGAAGAAGCTGTTGGCCAAAGCCTGCAAGTCAGGATAAAACGAGGGGTGCGAGGCGGGTGAAGGCGGTAGGGTTGCCCCCGGCCCATTCCGACAGGAGAGCTGTGATGCTGCTGTCTTCCATCGTCGACGTTCATGCTAACACCGGTGCGGGTTGCGGCCGGTGGCGAAAACGTTCGCGGTTGGCGCGCTTGCCGCACCTGATACAAAAGCGGCCACTTGCAGTTTCCGGTATCCCTTTTCGTCGAGATCGAAGTTAGCCATTCGGTTCTATTCGCGCAAGGATAGAGAGCATTGCGATATGAAGAGCGGGGAGGTCGCGAGTGATTACATCCCAGACCGCCTCAAAATCCACCTCGAAATAATCGTGAACGAGTACGTTCCGCATACCAGCAATCGCCTTCCAGTCAATTTCGGGGTGAGAGTCCTTATATGACCTATCAATTTTGCTTGCTGATTCGCAGAGGACCTGAAGATTGCGAAGAATAGCATCCTGCAAGGTGCGTGAATCGAACACGGCATTTCGGCCGGGACCGGAATCGGCGGTAATTTTGCCGATGCACGCCAACACATGTATTACATAAGCCCGCTGTGATTTCAAAGAGGAACAGCTTCCCTCAGAACGGCGTCTCGTATCAGAGGGCTCAAAGATCTACGGATGACCACCTGGACCCGCTTGCCTAAAAGTTGCTCCAGGTCGGCAGCAAGGCTGCCCGGGAACCATGGAGTCGTGACTCCGGTCACGTCAATTAGCAAGTCGATGTCGCTGTCGGGGGTGTCCTCGCCTCGCGCCGCCGAACCGAAGAGCTGGGCATTCCCGGCACCATGATAGGCGACAACACGTAGAACCTCATCACGGCAGTCGCGGATTGCTGTTGCGGTGCTCATTCATTCCCGATTGTACGTTGGATCGAGCGCTTCTGAGAGCTCAAGCTGGTGTAGGATCATGGCAGCATAGCCCCAATCCGGTCTCATGGTTTCTGGTAGCGGGACTCCTCGGGCGGTTGCTTGTGTGAAGCGGATTTATTGACAGAAATACAAAAGGGGGACGAATCTGGTAGCCGTATCGGCCATTCTCCGAGTTGCCGACAATCCGCCCGGAGCAGCAGTTTGCGGACACAAGCGCGTTTAGCGTTACTGATCCATTCCGCGCCTGCTGATATAGGTGAAATGAGCGGGACTGGCTGAGCACCTCTGCAGATCCGTGGCGGTTTGTTGAATTGACGTGGCACAAGAAGACGTCCGCAAGGGCTCTGCTATGCTTTCGTGAAAGACCCTCCCATCGTGCCAGGCCTTAGCAATATATTGCCAAAGAGAGAGCTTTTTGGTCGATTCGGATCCCGCTTGACCTTAGAAGAATACGGAAGGACTGCTTTGCCGGCCATTGCGAAGAGAACGCCAAACACGCTCCATGGAGTTGCCGCAAGCGTCGGGAACCGAATCGTAGTGAAGAATTGGTTCCCAGTCGACCCGCAACAACTTGCTATTCACTTTCAGAGCTCCGATCCGAAGCTCTATCGTGCGATCAGCGAGATCATTGGCACCGACGTTATTTACGATATCTATTACGTCAAGGGATGGGCTGGTTCCAAGAAGCCGAAAAATCTAGTGCTCGAACTGCTAGTGGCGTGGGTATACAAGAGCACCCTCGAACTCGGGGATATTACCTTTCTTGATCCTACACATCCAATCCCGCCTGGATCGAGAAGATTTCCTGATCAGACCCACAAGGGTCTCGGACTTTTGCCTGTCTTAATGAAGAATCTCTCTGCTAAAAGCCCAAGAACTGAAGTGTGGACGGGTGACGCTTCTCGCCGCTCGACTGGATCAGGTGGGCCTGTTTGAACGTTATGGCTTTCGCGTCGAGGACAGCGCGAGTGGACGTAGCGGAATGAACCTTGGCGTTGGAATTCCTATGGAGATGGATATTGAAACCGCTGAAAGTCGGCTTATGTTTATCTAGCCGCCTGCGAAACGGCGTTACCGGAAAAGGAAATTGGAAACGAAGAACAACGTTTACGTCAAATGCTGGGCGAAAAACCGCAGCTCAACTTTTCGGAGATGGTATCTTCGGTCCCTACTTCGACTCGCTATGCGAATAGCCGCGCCGGGCGTTTTACGGCCAAGTGGCTGCCGGTTTCAGCTGGGCCTGCTATCCCTGACCTTAAACTCCGGAAGCGCGGTGTCCACAATCCTGGTGCACTAAAGAAAAGGCGCCGCATGTCAGTGATACGGCAGGTCTCGCCGTGAACCTACTGATGCGATGAGAATCCGGACGGCAAAGCTGCCTCAAGATTGATTTGTTCTCCGGTGATGGGGTGGTGGAATTTCAGATATTGGGCGTGCAGGAAATATCCTCCATCGCCGGGGAGGCCGGGGAGATTTTCAAGAGGCTGGCCGGTTGAGCCGTACAGAGGATCGCCTACCAGGGGATGGCCGATGCATGCCAGATGGATTCTGATTTGATGAGGGCGGCCCGAACTTAGGCTTACCTCAAATGTTGTGGTGCTGATAGCGCGTGAGATCACCTTTGCCAATGACTTTGACGGTTTACCACTTGGGTTTGCGGCCCACACGGAACCGATGAGCGGGTGCGGTACGAGGCCAATGGGTGTGAGGATTTCGTAGGCATCGTGCTGTGCAATGTTTTGGGCCAGCGCCCGGTAGATTTTTTGAATTCCGGGTGTGTTCCAGTTTGCGAATAGTTTAGAGGCCGCCTGCGGTGTTTTGGCGAAGAGGACGATACCGGTGGTGGCTCGGCCCAATCGGTGGACAGGGTTTGCGTTGGGGGTTCTGATTTGCACTAAGCGCAGGAGGGTGTTTTCCATGAAGCCGCCGCCGGGTAGGGTAGGTAGCCCGCTGGGTTTGTTGACGGCCAACAGATAGGGGTCTTCAAACAGGACTTCGAAGTGCTGAGGGGAGTCTGGTTCGATCCAGGGTGGACGATTCCAGACGAGCGTTTGGCCTAACGTAACCGATTCGCTTCCGGTGGCGGTGACGCCGTTGAGGGTGACTTCGCTGTTGTTCAGGTTTAGTTGCCAGGCTTGTGGGGTGGAGTGGGGGTAAAGGCTTGCCAAGTGGGAGAGCAGTGTTTGTCCATGGTATTTGCTGCTGATGATTGTGGTGTAGGCATAGCCCCGGTTGAGCATTTAGTTTGAGGGTAAGCTATGGCATCTGCGGCGCAACGGCCACAAGGCTCTTCGCGACCCGATCGGCGCGAGGGAGCCCAGAATTAAAGTCGGACACGCCACCCTCTTGTCTTTGGAGCGACGGCGGTCCGAGTTATTTATTAGCCTTCCTTTTTGGCGAACTCGCCGACGCCTCGGCTTTGGAAATCCGCTCAGCCGCAACACCTTTCGGATTCGTATACTCTAACCGAATAGTTCAAGTACCCGGAGACATCACAAATGGAACTGAAGAAGGGTGACAAGGTTGCGGTAAACGTTCATAAGGATTGGGCAAACGCAGTAAAGTCCGACATCCTTCACTACTTTGCAGGGGACAACACCGAAGAATCGCGCCTCTTTATCGCTAGGATTGTGTCTGTAACCGACCCCGATGGCCTCTGGTTTGAATCATCAAGCGAAGAAAGGCCACAATTCAAGCAAAAAATTCTTGTTCCTTGGCCATTCATATTCTCAGTACGCACGGGCGCCGTTTTTGAGTCGAAACGCACAGCAACCGGATTTATCGAGGGTCGCCTGAAAAAAGCAACGAAGCAGCCAAAACCTCGGACCCTAGCCGATTACCTGTCAAAATCCTGAAACTGAACCATTACTGACGTTTCTACTTTGCCTTGAAATTCGGAGGCAGGATGTGGGGAAAGCCGGTCGCTCTACAACGCCCCGTTTGCCTTTGCGGTTCGACCCGCCTGGGTCTGAGGAGCACTATAGTCTGGCTTCCAGGGCCACGGCAACGCGTGCGTGCGGCGCGCCCACTTTTCCCATTGGCCGGCCATGGCGCGCACCCGTTCCGGATGATGGGATGCGAAATTGTGCATCTCCGTTCTGTCTTTCTCCATATCGTAGAGTTCCCATTCGCCGCCCGGAAGAAGTGCTACGGCTTTCCACTTACCTACACGGATAGCGCGGTTGCCTTCGTGTTCCCAATAGAGCGCGTCCCGCTGAATCGGCTTCCCCGAAAACGCGGGAAGCAGGCTGCGCCCTTCCAGAAGGGGAACAGCCGCCGGATATTTTGCGCCGGCAACCGCAAGGCAAGTCGGCATTAGATCTATGATGTGGCCGGGTTCGCGCTCAAACGCTCCCGCTCTTGCGATGCCAGCGGGCCAGTGTGCGGTGAAGGGCGTGCTGATTCCCCCTTCATGGTTGTAATGTTTGTAGAGCAGCCAGGGAGTGTTGGACGCATTTGCCCAACCCGATCCGTAGCTGTGATAAGTTCCCGGCTGTCCCATGGACTGAAGTTCGGGTCCTCTGTGAAGTTTGTTCCGGGGTCCACTACTCTCATCGAAGCCCCACGGGTCCCACTCCGCACAAGCGCCGTTGTCAGACAGAAACATTACCAGCGTATTTTCCAGTTCGCCGTTAGAACGTAGATCCTCAATCACACGCCCGATATTCCTGTCCATGATTTCGATCATTGCGGCGTAAATGGACATGCGGCGAACCAGATCCGCGCGGCGGTCCGGCTCAATCGAATCCCAAGCCGGGTTTTGCTTGTTCGCCCAGCCGTGCGGGGTGGCGACAAAATTCGGGGGAATCACACTTCGCGGAGTGAACTCCCAGTTCTCTGAGAGAAGTCCCATAGTTCGCATGCGCGCAAAGCGCTGTTCGCGAATGCGATCCCATCCCTGTCCATAAACGGCAGTGTACTTATCGATGATTTCTCTGGGTGCATGAAGCGGGAAGTGGGCGGCGGTATAGGCGAGGTAGGTGAAGAACGGTTGTTTGCGCTTCCGGGCCGCGGCCAGGAACTCCAGCGTGTAATCGGTAATCGCGTCCGTTGCATAGAATTTGCCCGGTGGATAATCGCGCTGCTTGCGGTCTGCGGGCAGACGTGTGTACTTCGTGGAATCCCAGGCGCTGTCATAGCCGTGGAACAACCCGTAATACTCTTCGAAGCCGCGCGCCACCGGACCGGGTTGGCCCAAGTGCCACTTTCCCGCCATATACGCGCTATAACCGGCGGGCTTCAAAACTTCCGGAATGGTCGCGCAGCCTTCGCTCAGATGGCCGGTATACCCTTCCAGATCATTCGCGGCCTTTGCCGCAGTCATATTGCCCATGCCTGTCTGGTGAGCATAGAGCCCTGTAAGAATCGACGCGCGTGACGGGCAGCAGCGCGCGGCATTGTAGAACTGGGTGAACCGCACGCCACCCGCAGCGAGGCGGTCAAGATTTGGCGTGTGAATCTCACCGCCGTAGCAGCCGATATCGGAATAACCCACGTCATCGGCGAGAATCAACAGGATGTTGGGGCGGGCAGGGTTGGCCGCGGAGGCGGTAAGGGCCCCGAGAGTTCCCGATGCGCCGGTTTTCAAGAAGGTTCGACGGTCCATAGAGGGTGGCCTAAACGGCGGGGATCGGCGCCGGGGTCCGGGGTGCCTGTTCTACTTTTTGCCAAGGCTCTACTTGCGCGCGCGCAGCCCAGCGGTCACAGAGGGCGGTCATTCGCGACACGGGCGGGCTCCCGGGGAGCAAGGTCGTTCAGTTCCGTGCGGTCGGCTTGCAGATTGTACAGTTCCCACTGGCCCGGGAAGCGGGAAACAAGTTTCCACTTGCCTTCTCGAACGGCTCGATTGCCTTCGTGCTCCCAGTAGAGTGCATCGCGCCTTGTTAGTTTCTTTTGCCGGAAGGCTTGGCGCAGGCTAACTCCCTCCAGCGGCTTGATTGCGTAGCCGCGGTTCGTCAAAGGGTAGCGCGCGCCGGACACATCGGCACAAGTGGCCATCAGGTCAATCAAGTGACCGGGCTCATGTGTCATGGAACCGGGCGCGATGTTTCCAGGCCACCGCGCAATCAACGGAGTGGCCACACCACCTTCATCAACCCAATGTTTGTAGAGGCGGAAAGGCGTGTTGGACGCATTGGCCCAGGGCATCCCGTAGCTCTGAAACGTGCTTTCCGGCCCGGGCATGAGTGCCGGCCGATTTCCCGCGACAACTGGCTGGCCAGCACGAGTCTTTGCCGGGATATGGAGGGCTCGGGCGTTTGGCCCCAGTTCTTCGGCGCACCCGCCGTTATCCGCTAAAAATAAGACAAGTGTATTGTTGCTCTGGCCTGTGCGTTCGAGAGTTGCCAGGATCTGCCCCACGCCCTGATCCAGACAATCCACTTGGGCGGCGTACACTTCCATCCGCCGCTGCTGCCATTCTTTATCGGGCGCATCGGTCCAGGCGGGAATGTGACTGTCGCGCGGCGTCAGAGGCCATTTGGCGCTAACAATCCCAAGTTCGATCATCCGCTTGTGACGTTCCTCGCGTAAAGCGTCCCAACCCCCTTGATAGCGGCCACGGTACCGGGCAATATCCGCTTCCAAGGCGTGCAAGGGCCAGTGCGGCGCGGTGAAAGCGGCGTATAAGAAAAACGGCTCCTGCTTTCCCGCAGCGTATTCGATATAAGATACGGCGTTGCGGGCGATAGCATCAGTCAAGTAATAATCCGGGCCGCTCGGTTCGGCTGGCTCGTTGCCGCGCGTTAGTGTTACCGGGTTGAAGTAATCAGCCGCGCCGTGAATGATGCCGTAGTAATCGTCAAAGCCCCGCTGCAGTGGCCAATTGTGCTTCGATTCCGTAAACGGCGTGACATGCCACTTGCCTGCCATCATGGTGCGGTAACCGACGGTCTTGAGTAGCTCCGCTATGGTGAGGCACTCGCGGTTGAGATCGCCGGTATAGCCGGGGAACGGCTTCGGATTATCCACCATGTGGCCCATTCCGGCCTGATGTGGATAGAGCCCCGTGAGCAGACTGGCGCGGGTGGGACAGCAGCGGGCTGTGTTGCAGAACTGCGTGAAGCGCATGCCTTGCCAGCCAAACGGTCCAGGTTCGGCGTTCGGATTTCGCCGCCATAGCAGCCTATGTCAGAGAAGCCCATGTCGTCGGCAAGGATGAGTACGATATTGGGTTTTTCGGCGGCTGCGATTGCGGAAGAAGACAGACTGGCTAGTGCGCCAGTTTTTATAAATTCACGGCGGTTCATTTGCCTATTCTTGCCTACCGGAAAGCAACTGAGCGTAATCGTTCAGGTAATGCCGCCAATTGATCCAGGTGTGACCGCCTTCGCTCTCGTGAAATTCGTGCTTGATGCCGTGGGCATCTAGGATTTCAGCTGAGTGCTTCGTTCCCGGTCCCGCGAGGGTATTGTTCTTTCCCGCGCCGATCCACAAGAGCTTTACGGACTTATTCGTCTTTTCTTAGGGTGCGCGGGGCGCCTGGCGTGAACCCGGGGCACGGCATGCTTCCGTTCGGCATCACGATAGCAATCGGTTTGGCTTTGTTCTCTGCAATCAAGTTGTCCAGTATGAATCCAGCGCGGCCTATGGTGCTGCAGCCAGAATCTTCATCGCCACCACCGTGCAGCAAGTAGAGCACCGGGTACTTCTGGTTGCCTGAATCATACTCCGGAGGTGTGTATACATGCATGCTGCGAATTTTGTCGAGCACGCTGGAGCGATACCAACCAATGTGGATTTCGGCGTGCGGGACAGACTTGTTGTCTTTATAAGCTGCCTCAGCACCCTTCGGTTCGAACATGTTGTCCAGAGTAAATCCGGAAAATGACGCGATGGTCCGGCAGAACCTCGGGTGATTTTAGCGAGCCATTCGGAGTCGGATCGCGCCTTGGTACCTGCGCGATCGCCAGCACTCCGGTCCAGACAACAATGGCAAGAGCTTTGTTCCACATTATGTTGTTGAACTCCCTCGTAGATGCAATACGATTTCTAAAACTTCGTTCTTAGTGACATAACCTGAAGCGCTTCGATAGGATAAAGGCGCTATCAAGTGGCATCATGATCACCCGAATTCTCATCGCGCTACTCACGTCGGCCCTGTGCGCTCTGGCTCAGCAAGCACACTCCGCTGAACTTACCATTCATGCGGACCAGCCTGGTCCGACAGTGAATCGTCAGCTATTTGGACAATTTGCCGAACACCTGGGCGCGGGTATCTACGGCGGTATCTGGGTAGGGGAAAATTCCACAATTCCCAATACCCACGGTTACCGTAACGACGTCGTTCAAGCACTGCGCAACTTGAACGTCCCGGTGATCCGCTGGCCCGGGGGCTGCTTCGCCGACGAATACAACTGGCGTGAAGGAGTGGGGCCGCGCGCGAAGCGCCCGATTAAGATCAATACCCATTGGGGCAAAGTCACTGAGCCAAACACGTTCGGCACCCACGAGTTCCTGGACTTCGCTGAACTGCTCGGCGCGGAGGCTTATATCAGTGGCAACGTGGGGTCAGCCGCCCCGCGCGAACTGGCTGAATGGGTGGAATATATCACCTCCCCCGCGGGCTCGCTTGCCCTGGAGCGTGCCGCCAACGGCCGTAAGGACCCGTGGAAGCTGCCTTATATCGGCCTCGGCAATGAACTCTGGGGCTGCGGCGGCAACATGCGCGCTGAATACGCAGCCGATGTCACTCGCCGCTATTCCACTTTCATCAAGGTTCCTCAAGGCACCCGCATTCTCAAATCTGCCTCGGGCCCTTCCGACGAGGACTACCACTGGATGGAAGTGATGATGCGCGACGCGGGCCGGCACTTCGATTCCATCGGCCTGCACTATTACACGATCACCGGTACCTGGGCCAAGAAAGGTTCAGCCACCGTTTTCGATGAAGCCGAATACGCCAAGACTCTTCTGGCGACCCTGAGGATGGACGGAATTATTACCCGTCACGCCGCCGTCATGGACAAGTATGACCCGCAGAAACGCGTCTGGCTCGCCATAGATGAATGGGGGACTTGGTTCGAGACCGAGCCCGGTAGCAACCCCGGATTTCTCTATCAGCAGAACACGCTTCGGGACGCTTTAGTGGCCGCTCTCAACATCAACATCTTCGTGAAGCACGCCGACCGCGTCAAAATGGCCAATATTGCTCAGATGATTAATGTGCTCCAGGCCATGATCCTCACTAAAGACGCGAAGATGGTTCTCACCCCGACGTATCACGTGTTTGAGATGTTCAAGAGTTATCAGGATGCTACTGCGCTTGCTATTGATATCAAGTCGCCTTGGTACAACAAAGATGCAGCGGCCATGCCCGCGGTGAGTGCTTCCGCTATTCGCGACAAAGCGGGGCGGCTGCACATCAGCCTGGTGAATGTCGGTCCGAATCACGAGACGACGGTGCTGGCCAAACTTTCCGGCGTCACTCCCGGTTCCGTCACTGGCCGTATCCTCACTGCGCCGGCGATTCACTCGCACAACACTTTCGATCAGCCGACGGAAGTTAGACCGGTGGCTTTCAGCGGTGCCGCTTTTGAATCCGGGTTGCTGAAAGTTGTGATGCCCGCGAAGTCTATTGTTGTGCTCGATCTGGACTGAGTTGGCCTTTGTGAAAACATTCCGGAAGAGTAAGAAGACGGACGATAAAGGAGCGCACTCGCCCATTAAGTACAGTGCGGCAGCAACAACAAAAAGCAGAAATGATGCGCAAACCGGAAGTTGAGCCTTGGAGAGTTTAAGTTTAGATCGGCCTTCAGAGTATCGTTGCCGGAATGTGCAAGTGGCCGCCCCAGCATTTGACGTGAACGCTTCTCTGTTCTCACCTTCCTGTGTGCCGACGAGAATCGAACGGAATCCTTGTGGCGAGGCATGCTATGGTCGCCCTCATACTGGAGATGTGCGCAGACGACTTCTGTTGCAGATTTTGCAGGGTACTTCAGATAGCAACGTCCGGTTCAACGAACTGTGCCTGCTATTGAAACATCTGGGTTTCGACGAGCGTATCCGCGGAAGTCACCACATCTTCACCCGGGAAGGTGTTGGGGAGATCCTAAATCTGCAATCGCGCGGGTCAATGGCCAAGCCGTATCAGGTGCGGCAAGTGCGGAACTTGATCGTTCGATATAAACTGGCGGGAGGAATGGAATGAACAGATACGAAATCATACTCTACTGGAGCGAGGAGGATCAGGCCTACATTGCTGAAGTGCCCGAACTGCCTGGGTGCGCCGCAGACGGACTTACCCGGCAGGAGGTTCTGGCGAACGTAGAAGTCGTGATAGCAGAGTGGTTGGAGACCGCACGTGATCTCGGACGAGCCATACCTGAGCCCAAAGGCCGTCTTCTGTATGCATGATGTACGCGCTTTGCCTGCACCGCCGAGCCAGTAGACCTTTCTACTTTGCCTTGACATTTTGAAGGTAGTGGCCGGTAAGGGGAATGCGTTAGCGGTTTAAAGACCCATGCTTATCAGCAGCGCATTCAACTCAACTGCGCTTGTAGAAGTTTTTCCACTCTCCACACCGGGCGAGATCAAGAAAGCCTCGGGATGATTTTCGAACCAGACCAGGAACGAGGAATCGTGCGATCCGGGCAGGCGCTGCAGGTTCAGCCACGTGTAGTACCCACCTATGTCTGCGTCCTGCAAGGAACCTGCAGGATCAAGCGGCGGAGTCTGGCGTCCTTCCGCTAGCATTTCATTCATGGCGCGTTCGCGCTGCCGGGGAGCGAAACGCAGCAGCAAGGTTGCGGGTTGCGCGCGGCGCAATACTTCACGTGCCGTCCATTGCGCGAAGGTGGTGCTATAGACCTGGGTGCCGGAAGCCTCTGTCAGCAGGCTGAGCTGGAATCGGTCGAACAGCGGGTCGCCGTGGAGACCGAACTCAGCGGGCCGAATTTGAGCCAACATGGTGCGAAGCGCTTCGGACCCGGTTCCCGATTCCCACGCCTTCTGCATGCGGCTTTGGAGTGCGGCGCGGAGGGGGCGAATGGATTCGTAGGAGATAGAAGTGAGGGCCAGGCAAGGATCGGCCCTACTCTGTCCACCATCGATGTACCAATGCGCGTAGGGCTCCGGATTGTTTGTGGCGCGTTGCCGCACTGCTTGGAGGAGCAGTTGGTAGCCGCCTTCCGTTTTCACGTTGGTGTAATGGGTACCGTGCTGCTGTAACTTTCGGAACAGGGGAATGGATGGCCCGGTTGCGCCTTGGCCGATGACTACGATTCCAAGGCGGCGCAGGATGCCCGGATTTTCTGGCAGCGACGCGTTGACTGCCGTGACAAAATCCACAGCCGCCGTACGGAAGACTTCAATCTGGTGAGTCGCCCATAAATGAGCGGTCAAACTTTCGGCAAAGAGAGACGGCTGAGTTACCCAATCCATCTGTTGCAATTCAGGCGAGACTTGAAGCGCGGAAAACCCGGCAACACGCTTCTGCAATGCTTCGGAGGGAAGGGAAGCGAGGAAAGCAAGTTGCCGATCTAGATCTTTCCGTTCAGCGGGGAATTTCCAATCGTAGCCCATGATTTCGCGCAGCATGAGCGGCGCGAAAGAAGGAGGCAGTTGGCGCAGGGTTTTCAGGTGGAGAAGCGCCAGATCTTTTCCGAGCGGCGGGTATGCGGCGAAATTGGCTGGCTGCAAATCTTGCGGGAGCATTTCAAATAATTTCGGACAACACTTTTCCGTGGGAGAAGCGCGGCGAGAATCCGAACTGTGCGCCCAGTGTGGGGACCAGATCGATCGATTCCACGGGGCGGTCGACGACGGCGTTTTCGCGAATGCCGGGTCCCATGGCGATCATCCAGGTGGTGCGGGAAAGCGAATCGCCAGTGCGGTGATGTTGGAAGCCGTTGCCGCCGGGATCGGTATCGGAATCGCGACCGAAATCGGGCAGGATGAACATGTTCGTCTTGCCTGAATATTCCGGTTCGGCCTGAATGGTTTTCCAGATTTCGGAGCAGAGCCGGTCAGAGCGGCGGATCGCATCGACGTAGAGCGAGTACGCGCCGGCGTGGGCGATATCGATGTCATGCAGAGTGATCCAGAGAAGACTGGGGGCGAGTTTGCGCATCATATGACGCGCGATGAAGACGGAGAGTTCGTCAGGGCTGGCGAGAGTTTTGGCGTGGCTGGAAAAATCCGAGACCGAGAGCTTCAAAATTTCCGCCATTTGGTTCAGATGGATTTCGTCGCCACCGAGGGCTGGGGCGTAAAGGGGAGTTTCGTAATTATCGCGAAGCAGGTGATTGTAACGGGCACCATCGGCGGACGAGAGCGCGGCACTGAGCAAGCGCTTGGGAAGGATAACGCCCGCGCCCGTACCGGAACCGTAAGCGCGGTGTTCGCTTTCGCCGATCCGGTTGAAACCGTTGCTGGGGGCAATGACGAAGGCGTCCGTTGCGGGCCGTTTTAGATCGCGTCGGAAATATTCGAAGACGGTGGGGTTGGACGGGGCAACAGCGGCGAAATTGTTGAAGGTTTCGTATACACCGGTTGCCAGGCTTGCCGTCGCGACGTAATGGCCCAGGATGCCGCGGTTGACGACCTGCGTGTAAAAGGTGGCGCGCGGAACCAGTTCGTTGAGCAGGTGAGGGATATTTTCTTGGCCTTCCGGCATGAACGTTTCGTCGTCGCGGGCACCGCCGCCGAAGGTGATTACCACGGCTTTGCGCGCTTTGGGAGCAACCATAGCTCGCAAGGACGCGGTTCCGAGTAATGTTGCGCCTGTCGCGGCGCGCAGGAAGTTGCGGCGGCTAGAAGAGATGCTGTTGGACCCAGGCGAAGGCATGTGAAGTAACGCCTAAATTCTATTCCTTTTTCTGAAGGACTACGGCGGTGCTGTCGTAATCGCCAGTCAGGCGCAAGGACAGTCCCTGATTCATCAGCGATGCACCGCTCAGTTCCGGGCTGGCATTAAGGACCTTTCCGTCGAGAGATGCCACGGTATAGACGGCGGCGGCGTTGAGTCCGCGCCAGTAGATTTGCGGGGCCGGTGTGGAGTACTGCTGCGAGTGACGGTAGGCAAGAAGCACGGCCTGCTTGCCGTCCGGGGCCACGTACTCGACTGAGGAGACATCATGACCACGGGGCGATTGCAAGCGGTAGAGACTGCCGGTCTGCACTGTATTGCGAATGGTTTTGTAAAACTTAACGAGCTTGTCCGCAGTGGTGAAATCTTCTTCGGACCAGTGATTCAGATTCGCGCCGATGCCGAGCGCACCTTGCATGGCCACTAAAAATCGAAACTGAAGCGGTGTGCTGCGACGGTTCATGTTGGGGACGTCGGTCACCCAGGCGGACATGATTTTCGGAGCGTGCGCCTGAGTGAAGCCTTCCTGAATGCGCAAGCGATCGAGAGCTTCGGTGTTGTCCGAAGCCCAGACTTCATCCACGCGCCGAAGGATACCCAGATCGATACGGCCACCGCCGCCCGAGCAGGATTCAATCTCCAGCTTTGGGTGCTTCTGGCGCAACTTGTCAATCAGGTCATAGAGGTTACGCGTGTAGGCGACCCACAACTTTCTCTGGTCCGCGGGTGCCAGTTCAGGCCAGCCCGGTTCAGAGAAAGCGCGGTTCATATCCCATTTGAAGTACTTGCTGTTGTTCTCTGACGCGAGTTTATCCAACACGCTGAACAGGTAATCTTTCACCTCAGTTCGTGCCAGGTTCAAAACCAGTTGATTGCGCAGTTCACTGCGTGGGCGGCCGGGAAAATTCATCACCCAATCCGGGTGCGCGCGATAGAGATCGCTATCGCGGTTCACCATTTCAGGCTCCACCCAGAGACCGAAATCCATGCCGAGTTGATTGACGCGGCCGATCAGGTTGGTGAGACCGTTCGGAAACTTCTGTTTGTTGACGAACCAGTCGCCTAGCCCAGCATGATCGTTATTACGCTTACCGAACCAGCCATCATCTATAACGAAGAGTTCTACGCCGAGCTTCGCGGCTTTTTCCGCGAGGGCAATTTGGCCGGGCTCATCGACGGCGAACGTTGTGGCTTCCCAGGAGTTGTACAAGACCGGGCGCACGCGCGCACTGGCTCCGCCGGGCAAGATCTGTTCGCGTTCAAATTTGTGCATCAGGCGGGACGCGCCGCCTGCTCCCGCGCTGGAATACCCCGCGTAGAACTCCGGGGTGTCGAGTGTCTCGCCGGGCTTTAGGGGATAGCTGAAATCGAATGTGTTGAAGCCGCCGGTGACGCGAACCTGTCTGTACGGAGTTTGCTCGATGGTGATTCGCCAGTTGCCGCTCCAGGCGAGAGAGCCGAACCAGACCCCACCTTCTTCTTCACCGCCCCCGCCGCCTTCGCCACGGTCGATTGAAAACCACGGGTTAAAGTTATGGCTGGTATTGCCCTTGCGGCTTTCAAGAATCTTCGCGCCCTCGTGGATGGGCTCGCGATTCATCTGGGTTTCAGCCGCCCAGCGGCCGGTGAGGTAATTCAACTGATAGCCCTGCCCCGGTGGCAAATACCACGTGGCCGATTGCGCGCTTTCAACGGTAATAGGAGCAGCGGTTTTGTTGCGGATGGTTGCGCTACGCTGCAACACGCCATTTTCCGGATATAGGCGGTAGTGGAGTGTGGCTTCGATTTCGTCGCGAATGTCTTTTAAGGTGATGTTCAGTTCGTTGCCACGAATCTGATGCGAGACATACTTCAGCACAAGGTCGCGGTCACCGTTGGCGCGCGCGACCTTGAGCGCAGCTTCGTAGAACCGGGGGCCGCCCCAGCCGGCGAACTCTTCGTTATCGATCATCTGATGCGGGTCGAAGGAAGAGATGTCGCGCTTGGCTGTGGCGGGCTGCACGTCTGTAATCCGCCAGAGGGGAGCGCCCCAATATAGGTTTTGTAATGCGCCGTTCGAATCGACGCCCATCGCGTAGGAGTTGTATTTAGTGGTGAGCAGCCAAACTTTTTGCGACTCACTGAACTGAATTGCCTGCCCGGTCAGGGTCGCCGCAGAGCCAAGTACCAGCGCTAACGTTGCGCAGATTCGCATGTTTCCCATTATCAATCGCACTATAGTGAAAGTGCCCGGTATGCGTGTACTTCTTGTGTTTGTAGTTCTGTTTGCGGTGTACGGAGCTGCGGACCTTGTGCGCTACGTCGACATTGCGCAGACGTCGGGTTTGACGGTTCAAAACGTATACGGGGGCCGTGAGGCAAAGAGCGTCATTCTTGAAACGACCGGCAACGGTGCCGCCATTTTCGATTACGACGGTGACGGCGCGAACGACATCTTTATAGCCAACGGGACCACGCTCGATCGCAAGAAGGACGCGGCACCGCAGCTCTATCACAATGACGGCCACGGGCACTTCACGGACGTTTCGAAACAGGCTGGATTTGCGGCTGAGGGCTGGGCGCAGGGGGTGTGCGCGGGCGATTACGACAATGACGGCAAGACCGATCTCTTCGTTACTTACTATGGCCACAACCGGCTGTACCGCAATCTCGGTAAAGGCCAGTTTGAAGACGTGACCGCGCGCGTGAAACTGCCTACCAGCGGTACACGTTACGGTTCGGGGTGCAGCTTTTTTGACTATGACCGCGACGGACGGCTGGATCTGATTGTTTCCAATTATGTGGACTTCGACATCGCCCGTTCTCCGAAGCCGGGGCAGGTGGACGAGTGCACCTGGAAGGGTCTGGCAGTGCTTTGCGGCCCTAACGGGTTGCCGCTGGCGCGAAATGTTTTGTATCACGCGAATGCGGATGGAACGTTCGCGGACGTCTCAGAGAAGGCAGGCATCTTGGCTGGTGTGGGGAGTTACGGCCTCTCGATCGCGACGGCTGATTTCGATAACGATGGATGGCCGGATATCTACATCGCATGCGATCAGACACCGAGCCTGCTCTTCCACAACAATCACGATGGGACATTTAAAGAGCAAGGGGCCGAGGCGGGTGTGGCGTTCAATTTTGACGGCAGCTTGCAATCGGGAATGGGAGTTGCGGTTTCGGATTATGATGGCAACGGGTTTCTGGATATCGCCAAGACGAATTTTTCGGGCGACCTGACTTCGCTCTACAACAACGAAGACGGGAAGTTTTTTTCCGATCTATCTTTGCAGGCTGGATTGAAGGCACGTCAATTTCTTGGTTGGGGTATCGCGTTTATCGATGGTGATGAGGATGGCTGGAAAGATTTGGCAATCGCGAACGGGCACGTCTATCCTGAGGTGGACCGTTCGCCCGTTGGCGACAAGTATCTGCAACCGACGCTCTTTTATCGAAACCTAGGGAACGGCCAGTTTGTGGATCTGACCGCGCGGGCTGGCCCTGGTTTTAGCGTGTTGCGCCCGGCCCGCGGACTCGCCGTTGGCGATGTGGATGGCGATGGAAGGCAGGAGATCGTGATCGTCAATATGAACCAAACCCCCAGCCTGCTGAAGAACATGGGACCGCGACAGCATTCGCTGGTGGTGGAAGTTCAGGGCACTCAATCAAACCGTAGCGGCATTGGTGCGCGCATCAGCGTAGATGCCGGGAAGCGCAAGCGCATCGACGAGATTATGAGTGGCGGCAGTTATTATTCTCAGAATGAATTGGCTGCATACTTCGGCTTGGGCGCGATTACCACGGTGGAGCGGCTTGCCATTCGCTGGCCCGGCGGACTGGAGCAAGTATGGACGAACCCCGGGGTGAACCGGCGCGTGCGCGCGGTGGAAGGCGAGAAAGAACTGCGCGTGCTGAAGACGTGGTGAGCGCTATTCCACGACCGTAAGCGTGGAATCTGCTTTCACATTACGCATGATTTTGGTGCCACCAGCGGGCCAGTGGATTTCGACGGAGTCCGCTTGGGTGTGTGCACCCAGACCGAAGTGCAAGGCGAAGTCAGATTGCGAAAGATAGCTGCCTCCGCTGCGCACTTCCGCTGTTTGCGTTTCGCCGTTCACGGTGACATGGACCTTTGCCCCGATTGCGCTTCGATTGGAACGCGTGCCTTTGAGTTTCACTGTCAGCCAATGATTTCGGGATGGCTGCTGCTGTTCGAACAGGGAAGGCGCGGAGTTTTGATTGTTGACCAGAATCGCGATTTGCCCGTTGTTCCGAATATCCGCAAAGGCCGTGCCGCGTGCCACGTGTTGCTCGATCAGGGCGGGGCCCGCTAAGGCAGAGACATCGTCAAAACGGCCGTCTCTCTTGTTTCGGTACAGAATGGCACGCTGCTGATTATGAACGTCGATATGTAGCTTTTCCACTTCCGGGAAGACATGGCCGTTCACCAGGAACAGATCCGGCCACCCGTCATTATCAAAATCGAGAAAGCCGCAGCCCCACCCGACGAAGCGTGTGTTCATGCCGATACCGGAAAGGACGCTGACATCTTCGAACTCGCCCTTGCCCGTGTTGCGGTATAGCGTCTCGCGTTCATCGGAAAAGTTGGTTCGGAAGATTCCGGGCGAACCGGTGTGCAGATAATCGGCTGCGGCGACACCCATGCCGGACATGGCGCGCCCGTCTTCATCGAAAGCCGCTCCGCGCGTGACAGCCTCTTCTAGAAAGGTGCCGTCGCCCTGGTTGATGTACAGCAGAGAGGGCGTCTGGTCGGCGGCAATGTAGATATCGGGCTTGCCATCGCCGTTGAAATCGCCGGTCAAGACGCCGAGTGAATAGTGCCCGGAAGGCGTGGCGATGCCAGACTTCTCAGAGACGTCTTCGAACGCGCCGTTTGCTTTTTGGTGATACAGGATGTTGCGATCGAAGGGCAGCCCGCGCGGACCGCAGTTCACCGCGATACCGCGATAAAAGCAATACGGATTCGCGCCGGGCTTCGGCGTTGTGGCGGGGTCGAACTGCAAATAGTTGGCGACTACCAGATCGAGGCGGCCGTCATTGTCGTAATCGAGAAACGCGCAGCCGGTGTTGTAGCGAATGCGGTTCTGAGATAATCCGGCGGACATAGTGACGTCTTCGAAGCGCTTTCCGCCTAGATTGCGGTACAGGCGATTTTGCCCCCAATAGGTGACGAACACATCGGTAAAGCCGTCGTTATCGTAATCGCCCGCGCAGACGCCTTGGCCCCAGCCGCTGGAGGTAAGTCCAGTGGCAGCGGTGACGTCCTGGAACTTGCCCGAGCCCAGATTGCGATACAGCCTGTTGGTGCTGCCTTCCCCGGAGACGAGGAATATATCGGGCAGGCCGTCGTTATCGTAATCGAAGAATGCCGCGCCGCTGCCGGTTGTTTCTAGAATAAATTGCTTGGTGACCGTGCCCCCGTTGGGGAAGATTGCGGTGAGGCCGGCGGGAGCAGCTACGTTGCGGAAATCGGCCACGGGCGCGGGTGAGGCCAAGAGTGCGAGACCCAGGCTGAGCCACAGCTTCACGGCTGAACCGGCTTCTCGCCAAGCTTTTTCAAGAAGTCAGAAAATTCGCCGCCGGGCGGCCTTTGCAATTTGTCCAGGATGGCCTTCTCTTTCGCCGTGTCGCTTACGCGGCCCGCGCTTCGGTACGCCAACATCAAATTGTAATGAGCGGTTTCATTCGCGGGCTGCAGGGTAATGGAGCGCTCCAAAAGCTGGATGGCTTCGGTGGCGCGATGGTCTCGCATTCGGAGTTTTGCGAGTGTTACAAGAGCTTCCACAAAATCGGGACGGAGTGCTGCGGCTTGCTCATAGCGTTTTGCGGCCTCCGCGCGATTGCCTTGCGCGTCACTGATTTGACCGAGTTGGTAGATTGCCGCAGCATCGTCCGCATTTAATGCCAGCTCAGCTTCAAACTCATGCCGGGCTTGTTCGAGTGCCGCAGGTTCATGCGAGGCGAGCAACAGCACGCGACCGCGCCGAAAATGCAAATTGACTGCTTGCGGATTTTTTGCGATAGCTTTTGCGTATTCGGCAGCAGCTTCCGTGAAGTTGTTTTGTGTCTCAAATATTTCACCCGAAAGCTGGTTCACACGATAGGACGCCGCGGTCTGGGCGAACATGTCCGCCACCTGCGTGTTCCATCCTTTCATATAGAGTTTGGCACCCAGGTAAAGAACGTCGGCGTCACGCGGATAAGCGCGCTTTAGCTCTTCAAGGACTGCAACGCCCGTTTCCGGATGTTCTTGCACGATGGCGCATTGCACGGCCGCAAGGCCTGCAAGTTTGCGGATTTCCGCTTCGCCGCTTCCGCGCCAGGAACTTTGCAGTGAAGCCTGCTGCCCCGCGCAATCACCAGCACCGGCCCGGATCATCGCTAGCAGAGCGATAGCTTCCATGTTGTGCGAATCCTGCTTCAGCGCTTCCATAGCAGCAGCTTCGGCAGCTTTGAAATGCCCCAGTGTGTATTCACGCAAGGCGGTCGCCGTATCTGCGCAAAGCAGTCCCGCGAAAAGAAAAACGCTAATGACCCGCATCGTCCAACACCAGGCCCGTGTCACCGAAACGATGGCGCAGCCTGCCTTCCAGGAAGCGAAATTGCAATAACGGGGGTGGCCCGGGGGCGAGGGCGAATTTCGGAAAGACGCGCTGCGATTCGTTCTCACCCTGTTCCACAACGCGACCGGAAGCGGCGAGTTGCTGCCAGAGCAGCGAGCGGGAATCCGGGGCTCCCTGCAGGAACATTGCCAGGGCAATTACGATCATCTGCCCTCCAATTCGTGCAGTGCTTTACGCGCTGGCTCACTCTGCGGGGAAGTCTCGATGAAGGCTAATAATACAGAGCGGGCTTTCCCGGTAGAACCCGTTTGCGCATACACCCGGGCAAGATTCATCGCGAGCAACTCGCTTGCAGGCAGTTCTTTCAAGCCAAACTGCAAAGCGGCAATAGCATCGTTGATCTGGCCCATCTTCATATACAGTACGCCCAAATTATTGATGGCCGATGCGTTGTCCCGGTGCTGTTCAATGGTTTGAAGGAAGAGCGTCTTCGCTTCTTCATAGTGCCCCGTACTTGCGAGTAACAGCCCTAGACCAACTGCGGCATCCGCTGATTGAGGATTCGCACTCAACGCTTTGCGATACAACTGTTCGGCTTCCGCCGGATCATTCAGCTTCTGCAATGCCTGGGCAGCGTTAAGCAAGGCGAAGAGGGAATTGGCATCGCTCGCGAGAGCCTTACGATAGAACTGCAAGGCTTGCCGCATATTGCCTTCGGCTTCCGCCACACCGCCAAGCTCGTTCCAAGCTTCGGCATTGGTTGGGTTGATTTCGGCAGCGCGGCTTAGGTAAGTCTTGGCCTGTGGAGCGCGCCCTAGTTCCAGATGAATTTTCCCCACTGCGAGCAGAACACGCTCATTGTCAGGAGTACGCTTCAGAGACTCCGTCAAATATGGCAAAGCCTGGTCGGGGTAGCCGGCCCAGTAGAAAGCGGCACCCAGCTTGAAGTAATCCCGATGCGGCTTGGCTATGTATTGGCCGGCGAACGGCAAGCCTTCGCCACTACGTGCTGCAAGTGCTTTTAGATCGCGCGCGATTTCGGTATCGCCCGGCTGCTGAGCATAAATCCGGCAAGCCCGGCTTTCGCCATCAATTAAGAGATAGAGGGGCAGCACGAGATCCACGCGGTAATCGAAGAGATACCGTCGGAAGAGCGAATACCACGCGGCCCGATCCGGCTTACCCGCAAATGACTTCTCGTCGAGCATCAGCAGCGCGGGTCCAGCCTGATGCTCGGGAAGCGGGACGGGTTCCACAAACCACGTGTCATGCAGGCGAGGAACGTTATCGGTAGGGGGCAATGCCGACTGTGCGAGAGGAGTCCGCGCAGCAAATGCCGTGCGCGCCCACTGATTTACTCCTTCCGTGACGCGGTAGCGAAAACCCGCTTCGAGGGGACCCGCCACGCTTTCCTCGCCCGAAGGCCAAAGGATTTGCACGCGCTTTGCCTGGGCATGATTGCCCAGCCCAAAGTGCAAGCGCTTCGAATGCTGAGACAGGTACCCGGAGCCAGCTTGCAGCCATTGCACCCGGCCATCCACTTCCACGCGCGCACCAATCGCATCGCGATTCCCTTTTGTGGCAACCAGGTCAAAGGCGATCCACTTCGCGGCTAATCCGATTCCGTTCTCAAACGCGCGAACCTGCGGGCCCAGGCGGTTCTTGATCAATAGATCAGGCACGCCATCGTCATCGAAATCAGTTACGGAAAACGCGCGGCCATCCTCCGCGGTATCGATTCCGCTCACGCCGGAAAAGTCATAGTATTGCCCGTTGCGCTGGCTATAGAACACATTCGGCTCGCGCCCGTTCCAACTGTAGTCCTCGCGGATTAGTTGATTGATCGCGTTCCACCCGTTCTCATAAGTGGGCTCAGACCGTTGCGTGGCGGGCGAGTGCGCCACGACCTGGCGCCAGAAGAAACTCATTAGATCGTCCTGCGAAACATTGGTTAACATGCCGCACGTGGTCAGGATTTCGGGCTTGCCATCACCATCGAAATCGAAACCGCCGGAGCCCCACGCCCAACGGCCCATCTCTACATTCTGTTGCGCGCCGATGTCGGTGAATCGATCATGTCCATCATTCTGGTAGAAACTGTTTCCTTTGGTGTGACGGCGATAAGCATCAGGGAAGGCCTGCGCCGGTGCAAAATTCTTGTCGTGAACCAGACGCTCGCCCGAAGAACTCCACATGTTCGATACATACAGGTCGGGGCGCCCATCGCCGTTCGAATCGAACCAGGACGCACTCATGCCTGGGCCCAGATCTTCGACGCCGGCCTCCTTTGCACGGTCGGCAAATCGCCCGGCAGTGTTTCGGTAAAAGTTATTGCGGCCGAAATCATTGGCCACATAGAGATCGGGCCAACCATCGCCCGTGGTGTCACACCAGGCCGGCGCGAAACTGAATTGCGTGTTGTTTTGATCGATGCCCGATGCCTTCGTCACGTCTTCGAAGTGCCCGGTGCCGTCAGCATTCAATGCGTTGCGAAACAGAATGTTTGGGGGACCGTTGCGCGCGTCGTGATACGGGGCAGGGTAGCGGTACTGTGCTTCGCTCTGGAAAAAACTGTAAGTGCACAGGTACAAATCCAGTTTGCCATCGCGATCATAATCCGCTGACGCCATACCGGTGAAAGAGCCCTTAGAGGATTCGGAGAAATGGAACGCGCCCGCGCGCTGAGTGAATCGGCCCTTGCCGTCATTCAGGAACAACACGGGACCACCGCTGCGGAGCACCACCGCATCCTGCACGCCGGTATTGCGCCAATCCAAAAACAGCGCGCAGGAGGTGTCGTCCAAAAGGTCCAGCCCTGAAAGTTGAGAAACATCCGTGAACTTTCCGCCGCCCACGTTCTGGTACAACCGGTTCGGCAACCCGCCCGGCTGACACACGTATATTTCGTCAAGCCCATCGCCATTCAGATCGGCGGCGCAGATTCCGTTGCTGCCGTACAGATCGATTCCCGTGGCCGGATCGAGACGCGCGCGCCAGTACGGAATGCCGCGGCATAGCTGCTCACGGTAGGAGGGACAATTACGAAAGACGGATGCCGACGCGTCACGAAACCAGAGCCGGTCCGCCGTGGTCAGCGTTTCCTGCTGCAACTCAAGACCCGATATTTTCCCGTTAGCAAGCAGCGCCCGCGCCTGGCCCACGCGATATTGAAGTGTGCCGCGCAGATGGCTTTTCACTTCATAACGCACCTGATGATCGGGAAGAAGATAGAATCGCGCTTCTTCAATTGTGCCGAGTGCGGCAACCCACGATTCGCCCACAGTCCCAAATGTCGCGACGGATGCATCTGGCGCTATCTGGCGATACGCTACATGGCCAGGCTGCACGCGCAATTGCCCCGCAAGGAGACGGCCCCGCAACTGCGTCTCCATTCCCATGGCGGTTTTTTCCGCCGGGAACTGATCCGCACCCGGTGCCGCGAACTTTAATAGCGGTGCATACGGCGGGGCTGTACGTACCTGTACCGGGAAAGGGGTCGCCGCATATGTGCGACGGGGGCAAACGGAGAACGCCGCTGCCGCGCCCAGGAATGCTCTCCGGCTAGTCAAGGTTTTTCTGTACCCATGCCAGCTTTGGGTTTCGCTAAGAGCCGTTGATGGAGTTCACGCTGTGCCGCTGCTTTTTCTGGTTCGTGTAGCCGGTCATAAAGTCTGGCCAGACGAAAAGCGATGGAGGGTTCGGAAGCATTCAATTTCGCGCTCTGCTCCAACTCCGCGGCGGCCGCGGCGTAATCATGCTTGCGGGCGAGCACGTCCGAAAGTTCAGAGTGGGTTTCCCAGAGCGCCCCGTTTTTCGCTATTGATTCCCGCAATAACGGTTCAATTCGGTCGCTAGCGGCACCGCCTGCTGCAAGTGCTTTGGCCACCAGAAAGCTTCCCCAATAGTTCTCTGGATGGCGGCGACGGAACGATTCAAACCTGGTCTGAATTACTGGCAGGGAATCTGCTGCCTGATCCAATATGCGCCCTAAAAATATGTAGGGTTGCTCTACTTCAGGGGCCATGTCGATTGTTTCGAGAAACATTTTGATCGCTTCGGGAAATCGGCGCAAACCGTAGTACGCCACGCCCAGGGTCAGGCGCATCTGCGGGCTTTGAGGAAATGCTTTCACGCTACGTTCCAGATTTGCGGCCGCCTCCGCGAACCGCTCCGACCGCAGTAAGGCCTGTGCCAAATCGAATGAGAATTCTTCTTCGCTAGGTGCCATTCGCGCCGCAGCCTGCAGTTCCGTGATTGCTTCGCCAGGCTGTTTCATCGCCATGTAAGCTTGGCCCGAGACGTGATGCAATGCGGCTGAATCGGTTTGAGTGATCCCGGCCCGCGCTGTATCGATGGCACTCCGCGGATTGCCGGAAGCAAGATACAAGTTGGCAGCGCGCAAGAACGCCTCTTTGTCAGCCATGGGGCTCTTGGCAAATCGGCTCTCAAACAGGGCTGCCTTATCGGGCTCCCCCTCGCCGGAATAAAACATCGCCAACGCATGTTGGATGGTCGGGTTGTCCGGGCCGAACTGGTCCGCTTTCCGCGCTGCATTCAGAGCTGCTTCTCTTTGATTGTTTTTCAGGTACACCTGAGCCAGGGCTGCCCACGCCAACGGATTCTGCGGATCCTCTCGGGAAACTGCTTCAAGCGAGCTGAGTGCAGCGGAAAGATCGCCGCGATTCAGGGCCAGCAGGCCATCCCGAAGGCCTCCAGTTGAAACGCTCTGGAACACAATTGCCAACAGAATCGGCAGCACAACTAGATTGTAAGACCCTTGCAATCATTCCTGTACTCGGAGTAGTTGCTGCTGTGATATGCTCAACCCCATCCCGATCCCCAGTGGAATCGGAGGGGGTTTCATGAATTGTGTCAAAGCGGGGTTTCGAATTTCCCTGTTTACTCTTGTTTCCGCTTGCGCAATGTTTGCGCAACGCGATCTTGCCACCGTCACCGGCACCGTTACCGATAGTTCAGGCGCTGTAATAGCCGGCGCAACCGTAACCATCACAGAAAGATCTACAGGCCAGATTTATAACCTGACCACCAACAATTCGGGCGAATTTACGCGCCCCGCGTTGAAGCCTGCAACTTATGACGTAACTGTCAGTGCTACCGGATTCAAAAAATCCGAACAGAAAGACGTGATCCTGAATGCAGGAGAACGCACCGCTGTTAACATCGCCCTTACCATCGGCGATAGCGGCCAGACAATTGAGATTATCTCCACCGCGGCTCTGCTGCAGACGGAGAGTACCAACGCGGGTGCGTCACTGAACACCAAGACTTTGACGGACGTTCCGCTTGGCGGGCAACGAAACTTTGCCTATCTGGCGCGCCTGTCACCCGGTGTGGTTCCTGGCGAACCTGGGGCTCGGGATGCTAATAACGGTTCGTTTTCAGCCAATGGCGTCCGGTCCAACGGGCAGAACAACTTTCTCTTGAACGGCGTAGATAACAACGTCAACACGATCGACTTTCTGAATCAGACCGCCTATGCAGTGGGTCCTTCCGTTGAGGCGATTAGCGAAATGACGGTGATTACCAGCGGCTACAACGCAGAGTACGGCCGCGCGGCCGGCGGCGTTGTGAACGTGAATCTGAAGTCCGGCACGAACGAACTTCATGGCAGTGTGTTCGAGTTGTTGCAGAACAAAGCGTTGGACGCGAATACGTGGACGAACAATAGCGCGGGCAAGCCCCTTGGCCCGTTCGTTCAGAATCAGTTTGGCGCAACTGCCGGAGCTCCGATCATCAAGAACAAGCTGTTTATTTTTGGTGATTACCAGGGCACGCGCATCGCTGCTTCCGGCGGTTCGGTTCCCGGTCTGGGCCGCTCCGGCTTCATTACGATTCCGACCGAAGCAATGAAGAACGGTGACTTTTCCAGCCTTTTGGGCGGAGGAGTGGTCGGTGCTGGCGCGGACGGAACTCCTGTGGTGAAGGGTGCCATTTACGATCCGAAAACGACAGTTTTCAACGCGGCGGGTACTCCCATCAGCCGCACGCCATTTGCCGGTAACATCATTCCGAAGAGCCGTTTCGACCCTTCGTTCGCCAAGATACTCTCGCTCTATCCTTCCACTAATCAGACGATTTTGACTGGCGTGCAACCGGCCCGCGATTTCTTCTATGTGTCTTCAGGCGGCCAGGTCACCGATCAGGGCGACACCCGCGTGGATTACCGGCTGAGTGAGAAGGACAGCATCTTCGGTTCGCTGAGCTGGTCCAATACCGGCAAGACAAGCGGCTCACCATTTTCTGGTGCTTCAAGCGCCATTGACGGTGCCGACTTCAACGGCGCGCAGGAAACAGATCTGAGCCGCAATGCGCAGATGAGCTATACCCACGTTTGGAGTTCCAACATCATTTCGGAAACGCGGGCAAGCTTCACGCGCCTTGTGACCTCACGCCTGGGTGCGAACCCGAACAAAGATTTGTTCAAGGAATTCGGTATCGGCGGGTATAACCCCACTTTGGCCGCCGCGAACAATGGCGGGCTGCCGCAGATCAGTTTCACGAACTACCAACAGACTGGCGCGAATAATTGGATTCCTACCAAAGAGTTCAACAATGTTTGGGATTTCGTCCAGAACGTGGCGATTAACCGGGGTTCCCATTCCTTCAAATTGGGTGCCGAGTTCCGCCAAATCAAGTTCCCCTTTTTCCAGGTAGAGTCACCGCACGGCACCATCGCCTACAGCAACAACCAAACCGCATTTCCTTCCAATACGAAGGGAACGAATGGAACCAACTTCGACAGCCAGACTGGCGATGCGGTGGCATCGGCGCTGCTGGGACAGATCGACAATGCCGCCATCTCGACGACAAATTTCATCTCTTCCCAAAAGGTTGCCTACGCCGGGTACGTACAGGACGATTGGAAGGTGACTCCCAAGTTGACTTTGAATCTGGGCCTCAGGTATGAACTGTGGTCGCCGATCGATGAAAGGTTCGGCCGCCAAGCCAACTTCAATCTGGCAACGCTTACGCTGGATATTCCGAAGGGCCGCAACCAAAATGACCCGTTGCCGCCGAATTTTGCTACCGCCTTTCCTACGGTGAAAGTAACTCGCGGCGTGGTTGCCAGCACGCTCATTCCGTGGGATAAGTTCGATTTCGGTCCTCGAATCGGTCTGTCTTATCAGGCCTTCAACAAAACCGTCGTCCGATTGGGTTATGGCATGTTCTACGGCGGCGAAGAGAACCAGGGCGGCAGCCCGAATCGCGGTGAAGGTGTGCCTTTCAATGAGAAAGTAAACCTGATACGCGGCAATTCGATCGACAATCATATCGGTGTATCCGACCCGAATTGCACGAATTGCAATTACTTTCCGGGTGCGCTAACCGGCGGGTATCCTACGAATGTGTTTAGCTTACCCGCGCCTGTCTCCTTTCGCGGGGTTGCCCTGGACTTCCGCAATCCGTTGGTTCACAAGTGGAACGTGATCGTTCAGCGGGAACTGC
>JAABUK010003037.1_pt1 | contig 28945 bp, 29 predicted proteins | sample 5559141 | NCBI WGS metagenome assembly JAABUK01 (sample SAMN10711869, study PRJNA513367) | rock metagenome | isolation source: Antarctica rocks | place: Antarctica: Victoria Land, Pudding Butte nord | collected 2016-01-03
CCGAGTCTCTCAATAGCTTTGATTCTGGATTGGACCAAGGAAGCGCGTTTGGCATTGAACCTGAACTTGTCTATGAACGCCTGCAGACCACAACACACAGCCTTTCAAGGAGAGCAGTTATTTCAGAGACACAAGCTACAGCAGCACTGCTCTGCAGAGGCAGGTTTGCATCCCCAAGTGTAGGTCTGAGCCCAGAATTCACATTGAAAATCAAGTTTGCAAATGTGAAATCTGCCTGGGAGTGCTTTTGTAGCATAGGCCTAATGCACAGCTGCCCTTATTTCTGCTTCACAACTGTTTGGGTGGATGCGAGGCAACAAGATTGCATAAAAAGTGTGGCTCACCACATCAAAGAAAATAGGTTGTGCCACGAGTCCTGCCATTGCAGCCTGATCAGCAGCATACAAATGGACAAATTGAATTGGAAGAGGAAACAGAAGCCAAAGTTGTCAGGCGGAAGGAGAAGAATAAAAAGCCAAAGTGGTCAGGTAGAAGGAGAAGAAGAAAAAGCCAAAGTGGTCAGGTAGAAGGAGAAGAAGAAGCCATAGCAAGCAACAGGAGGGTACTGACAGAAGACTAATGTAAAATACAGCAGAGTACCTCTAGGCATAAAACCCCAAACTTAAAGATGAGTTTCTTTCTTTTTTGTCGGCCATTGCTACGGACATAGTCTTCTGTGACTTGCCATGGTACGAGGACGAGATCTGGTATTAATCTGAAGTTGAACATGCCTGGTGTCCCTCTTCACCGGCTGTTAATGGTAAAACTCAAACCTAAATCCTAAGCACACCTGCATGTGTGCCCTCTGGCGCTCCTGCCCTTCAGCTGCCTTCTTGGCGTTGCGCAGCCTTTCAGTAGCAGTCCTCTCAAAGGTGTCGAAGTCCCCCTTGTAGCTGGTCAGCTTGCGGCTGTGCAGGTGCAGGATGTCCGTGCACACCATGTTGAGGAAGTCTCGAGCATGAGACACCACCATGAGCGTCTTGGGCCATTTCACCAAATAGTCCTGCAGACGTGAAAAGATTGTTGGACTGGTGTTGTGCAGGTGCAGGATGTCCGTGCACACCATGTTCAGGAAGTCTCGCGCATGAGACACCACCATGAGCGTCTTGGGCCATTTCACCAAATAGTCCTGCAGACAGGAGAAGATTGTTGGATTGGTGTTGTGGAGGTGCAGGATGTCCGTGCACACCATATCTGGGAAGTCTCGAGCATGAGACACCACCATGAGCGTCTTGGGCCATTTCACCAGGTAGTCCTGCAGACGATTAAGAACCCTTGTTGAACTGGGATTGCGCAGGTGCACTGTGGCTGTGCACAGTGTGTTCAGACAGACTTTTCCCAGGGGGTGGAAGGGTGGGGGGCTTAAGAGGCAAACAGGAGCATCTCAGCCATTCCACCTGATGATCCCAATAAGTAAGCACAGACCTTGTCTCTGCTGCTGCAACTTGAGAATATTGTGCTGCTCATTTTCAAAGTATCAGATACACAGGTCGAATTGTCTGCTGCTCAGCCAGAGCGTAGGAAAATCACAAAGCTTTATAATAACAAAGAACATCATTGGCTTGTCAACAGGCATCATGACACTCTAAGATGAATCACGGCCCTCACTATTAAGACAAACAGGACAGGCTACCATGAAAAAGTGCTGAAACTACAGACTTCAACATGTGCATATGACAATTAGAATGGGAGCTCGCTTGAGCAACAGCATGGTACAGAGGAGGAATTGCATCTAGGCACAGCGCAGCACGAAGGGAAAGATTGCTTCCAACCACAGCATATCATGAAGAGGAACTTGGCCTTGAGCCACAGCACAGCATGAAGAGGAAGATTGCTGCCAGTCACAGCACAGGACGAAGAAGAGGAAGCCTGCTTCTAGTCACAACACAGCAAGAACAGAAAGAAAAAGAAGAAAATGAAGAAGAAGAACAAGAAGAAGAAGAACAAGCTACCTCTAGCCACAGCACAGCATGAAGGTCCAGATGGTTTGTGGGCTCATCCAGCAACAGCAGGTCGGGCTCCACAAACAGGGCCCGGGCCAGTGCTATACGCATCCTCCACCCCCCTGAGAAAGTCCTTGTACACCTGATCTGCAGTCAAACGGTCAAACATTCTGTTGATGACTGAGGTGAAGAAGCAGGAAACATAGAATGTCAGTCAGCCCTGCTTATATATGCTGACATCAGTTGGGCTTGCAATCTTGATTATTTCTTTTGCTGACGTCTGTGTTTGTACAACACTTGATTGCATGTGCAGTAGAATATGCTGGCACGCATGCACTGAACATGCTGTAAACACACATGACAAGACTGAATGCTCATCCACGCTGCTGACAAATGGCTTCTGACTACCAAAGCGCTTGGAACATACGTGTCCGCATCTCAGTCAAAGGCTTGCAAGGCCAGACCAGTCACATGCTGTCAAGCAACCAATCAACAACCCACCCACCCGTCTAACCACCCACCCACCCACGCGACCAGTCAGGCAGCCAACCGACAAACTAATCCAATCAACCAACAGACTGATCAATTGGACACGTAACAAACATTGACTGTCAAGGGAAATATGCTTTGCAGCACCAGCCCAACAGCAATAGCAACAGCAACAGCAACAGCAACAGCAACAGCAACAGCATCAGCAACAGCAACAGCATCAGCAGCAGCAGCAGCAGCAGCAACAGCAACAACCCCTGAAATGGGAGTACCTGCATGCTGTTGTCAAAGGAGAGTCCAGCCAGTATGGTGGCCGCCCGGGCCTCTGCTCCATAAGCATCAATCTCTTGCAGCCTCTTGTAGACCTGCACATCCATGTACAACATTTTCTTAGTGGAATCATTTTCTGAGTGGTGTGAATACAACGGCCAATTCCCAGGTAGGCCATTCTCGTAGTGACAAAAGCCAATGACAGTATCCCATGAAAGCCGTTGCATGAAGCATACACCTTGATGACAAAGATGGAAGACAGCGTCTGCGTTTGGCATCCACCTCAACTGTACAGAAGACAGCAATGATGTAGCTGATACATTGATACATTTTCACAGCCTCTTGTACATTTGCACAATCATGCAAGCCTTGGCACGAGGCATGCAAATGCAGTCCTATTCAAGCTCTATGATGATGAAGTTGATGTCACATTTGCACAGCCAGACGAGATGATGTGCAGCAGACTGAATGCAAGCGTTGCGAAATGATCACTTTTACTTGTCTGTGCAACGAGAAGACACAAACCCCACACACAACATGAAGCGTCATGCAAGAAACCCAGACCCAGAGTCAACTGCAATAAATGCCAAATGCTGGAATACATGAGTGCAACACCATGTTTGACACAATAACTGTTTTCGTTTCCGACAGGCCAAATGGTGGAGTGCAGGCAAATGTGACAAGCCGTACGAGGCTGATCTACAGGTGTACGGCACTGACAGCGTGACTGACAGTGCCATACACCTGTAGATCAGCCTCGCACGGCTTCTTACATCTGCCTGCACTCCACCATTTGGCCTGTCGGAAACGAAAACAGTTTTGTGTCAAACATGGTGTTGAACCTCAACAGAGGGCCATGCAGGAGCACCAGAGGTGCAAAATTCCATATCAACCTCTGGTGCTCCTATATGCACACAGCTGTACACATCCCGCATAAAAGTTCTCAAGTGTACCTGTGCAAGCTGAGCAGCCGCTTTAGATTCAGCAGCATCAGCAGCCTTGCCCACAGCTGCCTTGCCATCCACAACAGCATCACCACCGCCAGCGCCATTGCTGTCCCTGGCATCTGCAGCTGTGGCGCCGGACTCCGCAGCTGTGGCGCTGCTGCCATTGGGCGTAGCTGCTGTACCATTGGCAGTGGCCGAGTGGCCATTTGCGGTGGCGGCGTGAGTCTGATCTGGAGCCTCCTTGTTGAGCTGCTTGAGCAGAGTCTGCTCCTCCTTGAGCAGCTGAGTGCGTTCGGTGTCACAGGCCAATACGGCCTCTATGACTGTGGTATCGTCTCCTGCGACCTGCGTAAGCAGCGGGAGATGAACAATCAGCTGAGCTGCTCTGGTGGGAATGATGATAAAGGCATGCAGCCCAGCAGCAAACACGTTGTGAGCGGTGCTAAACACGCCGCATCAGAACGTGCAGACAAGGTGGCCATTGCAGTGAGCATATAGACACCTGTTTGGAGGCAACATGCCCTCTTAGTGAAAGCACCTGTTTTGAGCCTTATTGAAAATGCACACATACAGAAGAGTTCAAAGCCACGCTCTAAAATAAAGTCAGACTTGGACTATGATGAACATATGTGTACAATGTACATATGACGACACATATGACGACACACGACACATTGAAAAGGTGCAAAGCACAAGGCAGAGTAGCTTAAACCAGACTGGAAGCCCAAGAAGAAGAAAAGGAAGAGGACGAGGAAGAAGAAGACGCGAAAGTAGAGAGTGGAATACATGCAGCAAAGCCAAGACACTAGGGAGAGTGACAACACAGGCCTGCAACTGCAAGCCCAACAAAAAGAAGAGGAAGAGGGAGAAGAAGACAAGAAAGAAAAGTAGAGGCTGGAATGCATGCAGCAGCACCAAAGAGAGTTGTAAGAGTGGCAGCACAGGACTGCAATTGAATGTTAATAATAATATTAAATTGATTGTTGCAGGTGACTAACCTCTTGCTCCACATGGAGGATCTGGCAGTTTTCTGGGATGCCCTTGATCTGGTGCTGCGCCATGGCGCGCAACAGTGTGGTCTTACCAGTCCCGTTACGCCCCACAAGCCCATATCTTCTGCCAAACGCCATTGTGACAGTTGCGTCCTGCACGGCCAAGCCAGATCACGTCAGATCAAGTCAGGTCAAGGCAAACCAAGATAGATCAAAGCCGATCAAGGCTGATCACTGGGAAGGAGGGTAGAACAAAGCATGATGAACATTTAATGAAGATCACCAGAACAATCATGTAAGGAACATACTCTACTTGTGACATGCAGAAAAACAGCAAAACCCAAAATGCAATACATATTTTTCTATCTCAAACAACTTTGTTGACGTCCCACGACCAAAAAGAAGTAATTCAGCTAATTGTAATGGTATTTCTCTTCCAACAGATGATTTCAGCTTGTGATGATGTTGCTAATGCAAGCATAACAGCTAATTTGTATCACTGATACTGACACCGGTCAGGAGGAGGCTTTCTTCAATCTCTTGAGAATGCCATGCTACGCTATTGGGAAGACTATTGTTCTGGTCTTTTTGCATTATTTGCTGCACAGCAGTCTCAGTGCGCAACAGATGTGCAGTATACAAGCGCTCACTGTCTTTGCATGATAATGCCTCATACTTTTATTGCAGTAAATCGCTTGTGAAGTTTCGCTGCTGGATGGCTTTTGAGTCATCTCCTGACTGCCACAGCCAGGCATGTTTCTTAACCGGTGCGCCCTAATCAGGGTTTAGCCTAAACCCTGTTTCATGAACACTCAACACCCCCATGTCTAAGCCAGCAGGTGGATTGACATGCCAAAAGGTGCAGGGAAGACACATGCATGTATGGATGATTGGGACACAGACACACCTCAATGAGCTCTTGGCCTCCATTGGAGACAGAGAAGTTCTCCAGGTGCAGGTCCTTGCTGCCCATGGAGCCCTTGTTACGCTGCACTTGAGGCGCTGCACCCGCCATTGTTTCTGCCGCCCGGGCCTGCATGTACAACAACGAGGCATGTTGGTTCTGGACAGCAACTCATCACAGTCTGCAGACTCTGGGTGTCACTACCCATAGAGCCCTTCAGCTGCTAGCCATTTGCCCCTTGGCATTCTGCCCTTCACCACCCTTGTTGTATTGCACAGGTAGTGGCAGTGCTTACAATACAGAAAGGGATGCTGTATGATCTGCTCAACCACTGCAGTGTCAGGAGCTCAATGCCATGCACAAAGTGTGCAAAACAAGCAATGTCTGTAAAGTAATGCTGCTTGACGCAGGGTGCCATCGTTGCTCCTGATTATTGGTACAAAGAATGTTGCATCATTGTGGCTGGAAACTAAGAAATGAAGTGATAATGCACAGGTGTACAGCACAACATCTGGCTGCACAAACAGAACAAGATGTGGTGCTGCACTCAAGGACAACATCCTGATGAACAAACAGACAGGTATCAAGGCCATGCAAAGATGTGATGATCTGACCTGATGAGCTGCAAGTGCTGCTCTGGCTGCTCTCTCATCCTTCTCTGCCTTCTTCTTCATCTTGGCCACATCCTTATCAGTCATCAAGCTCAGGTCCTCGTCGCCCTCAAACTGAGTCTGGATCATGTCCCGAGCTGAGACGCGCTCACTTGCATGCACAGTGGCTTTGTTCATCTCAGCCATATTGAATGGCCCGCCTGCAAAATAATAATAATAATAACAACAACAAGAGGAAGAAAAAGGATAATAAGATATAACATATAATGATAACATGTTGAAGACTTGCTGTCCAGCTTATGATGAGCTAGGTACGTGCAGGAAAGCCTGCAAGATGGCATGTCAGGGTTGTCACACTGACTTATGAGACGTGTTATGACTGCAAACACACACTGCTGTGAATGTCATGCTGGAGCTTGTCTCCTGCCCCAGACTGCGCATATGCTCATGACAGGCAAGTTGACAGAAAGGCCACATAGTCAGTCCTTGGGGCCATATGTAACAGTGCGACTGAAGTAGCACTCATCTGGATTACGTGCCAGTCTTTGATCCAGAGTTCCTTTGAGAGTACGCTATGTGGACTGGAATGAAGTGGAATGCCGTTTGCTGATTGCAGCTTTGCAAAGAGCTTGGGTGCGTAAACCAACAGGCGCTTTTGCCTTGCATGTCACCGACCACATGCTGCTAGGATGCAATTGACCGTTTGTCAAATGTACAATAACTCTGACCTGCCAGAACTCTGAAGGAGGACTTTGCAGGTGCTTGGTCATGGCCCAGCTGTACTGCCAGCTGTTTGCAAGCTGCCTTGCAGTCTTTGTCATTGCTGAAGTGGCCTCCATCAACCTGACACGGAAACAACATACTGCTCAAGTGAGACTGTCAGATCATGCTATCAATTACTCAGTTTGCGGGCAGGTATAGCTGCTACAAGACCAAGCAGAGAACCCTCAAGCACCTTACAGCTGTATAGCAGAACAGTTACATCAAAGCCATCATGATATGATATGATCAGGCCACACATAGGCATTTCTTGAATCAGCTTTCACCACAGCTTCTTGACTTCATTTCCCAGCTAGTGGCAGTGCAGGAACTGCTGGTGGCTGCATATGGGACAAAGCACAAAACAATGAGCTGTGTGATACATACCAGAACAGCCCCAAAAGCTTCAAACGCGTCCTCTCCATCTGGACCAAACTCAAACTCTCCGTCTTCTAGTATACTGACTACATACTCAAACACGGTATCATCACCCTTGGTGCCACACACATCCTCGACCACCTGCCGTACTTCAGCTGGCGAAGGCATAGTGTCGTTGCCAAGGCCTGCAGGCAATCGTAGAGGCGGCCTGCAGTATCCTCTGATGCAGGGTTGGCCCTCAAACGCGTGCAACCTCCCGGAGTTATGACAGCGGAAGGTTGTGCTGAGACGTGGTTGCACGGATCAGGGGACTTGGATGTCTGGTTATTGAGAGTTCAGCTTGTAAACGTCACCCAGTTGCACAGCTCTCCACCAGTTGCACCCAACAACAATTACCCCAACTGTGTCGCTTTGTCCATATTATTAATCGCGCTGTGTGCGGTATGTATAGTCGAACACTCGACCTAACAACGGTGCGTGCGTGTGTATCATCACCAGCACAAGCTTTACTTTCTTCTGCAGAGCTGTCTACAGAGAACCTCATGATGTTAACGCAGCCTGTAGTTATAGAAGCCGAGTCCGATGACGCTGGCCGTTACTGGTGCCCAGAAGCTGGCTGCAGTAAATCGTTTGCCGATCGCAGCAAACAGAACTTCAAGGGTTTTCGCAAGTACGAGAACGCGTACTACCATTACGAGCAAGAACGTAAGAAAAGCAATTGCCACGCAGGCCTATATTGCAAGTCAGCCTCACACCGCGAAACAAAGCGAAGGCTTTTAGCTCGCATGTGTGAGAGCTCAAAGAGGCCCGAACAGCAAAGTAGTACCGCTCCAAATGCCATCTCTAGTGAACCTGACCTCAGTCCATTAGTGCTCCAGGTATGCTTTGAAGTCTCAGCGATGCGTTTTCAGTTCTCTGACCTAATCTTTGCTTGCTGAAGCTGTGTATGGGTGACATGTGTATAAGCTTGCATGTTGCAGGAACAGAAGAGACAAAGGTGCACTGCCAAAGTTCAAATAAGCAGCGTCTCTTGCTTAGAACAGGCAGTCCCAACAGTCACATCTTCAGCAGATGCTGCTAAACAAAACGACTGTAACTTTCAGGTTGAGACCAATGTAGACAATGTATCTGAGTCAGGATATTGTCCCAAAAATGCACAAGTGGCCACAGAGGTGCAAGCTACAGCGAAACCTGCGTGCAGCGGCATTGAACTAGGAAAACTACAAGAACAGCTTGAAGAGTTGCCACAGCATTGCCAATCGTCTGTCCTTGTGATTGGGTGTGTACTAGGCCTGATATCAGCAGAAGAGCTACGAAATGCTATAGATGACATTGGCCCCTATGCTTTAATCATTGGCCAGGGGGAAGCATCATGCATCAATATTGACATGATCAACAAGGTCAAACGTGAAGGTGGCAGATCACTACATACTGATCGAACAACATCCAATACTTTTCTACAAGATGTATACAAGAGATTCAACAACAGAGTCAGTGAGCTCACTGGAGGCTTTGCAGACAATGATGAAGGGTACAGACTCTACCAAAGCGTCTTGTCTGCTGAGCGCCATGCTGGCATGTCCTTCCTTGAAAAGACAAACTCAAATCACATTGTATAGCTGCCAGGTACCAGATCAATACATAATACTACCTGCTAGGCTATAACGCCCAGTAATCCATGGTACAAACAGCTGATGGTCTGTTTTCAACATGTTGATGCGTTGTTTCATTGCCTACTCTGTAGTCTTCAAGCTATTGTCATCCTGATTGTGCTGCACTGCATAATCAGTGCAGTCAGCGTGGCCTCCACAACACTGCAGCTATTCGGTACACTGTAGTATTTTGCTGAATATTTACACCCTGACATTTGAGCTGTACTTATACTGCATATGGACCCAAGCAGTATCCTGCTGAGGAACTCTGTCCGAATTTGAAGGCAATTTGGCGCCGCAAATGATGGGCAAATATTTGATTATTAATGTGCTTGGGGGCACCTGTCGTGCTTGTGATAAGTTGTTTGGAATGACCACTCTTGAACACTGCTGCTTCTTAGCTGACAGCGGGCAGTGCTTGCGTGCAGCTGATTGAATTCTCAATGCGGCTACACAGCACAGTTGATGCAGTGCAACTTGTTTTGGATTGCTCAGGTGATTCTGTAAGCAAGATGTTGCATGAAACATCAGACGCTCCAGTATTACGGCGCGATTGGCAGATCACCGATGCCAATGCCGCTTTTCACATTTCACACAGCTTTGATGCATGTATCATGTTACATTCACTGTTGTTGCACCTTGGCACTCATTCAGCAGTAGCACATCAACAACAAAACAAGCCAGACCAATCAACACAGCCTAAAATGAGTGAGCAGCAGTAAATTTGAAAGTGCAAACTGCAAAAGGACACGATTGTAACTACAAGGACCAACTCGACAGTATGGCTACATTCCAATATGTACTGACAACAGAGATACAGCCAGCAGATGAAATAACCTATTGCTCGCCTGAACGGCTAGCGTTCTTGAACGCATGAAACTGATTGCTGGCTTTTTTAGCTCCCTCCACACTCCTGACTCTGACTGAGGGCTGATCCACAGCAAAGGCCTTGGACATTGCATTTGCAGTCTCGCTTTGCTGCTTAGTGATGTGTATCAGCTGATTCACCTGCTCATTCTTCACCTTCTGAGCCTGATCATACCTCTCTTCTTGTTTGCTCTTCTCTGCAAGCACCTGTTCCAAGCCATCTGCCCTAGCAACTGCCACCCCTGCCTTAGCCTCAGCAGCAGCTACTCTTGCCTCTGTTAGCTGGCTTTGCAGCTCACTTATCTTTGCTGTTTCTGCTTGCTGTGGTGGTTGCTGCTGAGCAGCGCGGCCTTGTGTTGCTGCACGCTTGCTGTGGACTGTTGAGCAGCCCTCGTTGCACCTCTTCTTGGGGGCAGACTGTCTGCGTTTGGGGCGAGCTTGCCTAACCTCAGATCCATGGTGTGGCTCATCCTTGACTATGACCTTCCTTGTGCAACTGTATTCAGGGCCAACTTTCACTGTATCAGATTGTGGGTCATATGTCACTGTGTAGAATGTCAGGTCCACTCCCAGCAGCTCAGGATGCTGAGCAGCAACATGCTCTGTCAGAGCGCTTTGCCGATTTTTGCTTTTAGTGCATTTAGGGCAAGAAAAGAACTTGTTCCCATCAGCTCTGCTGTTTGGCTTTGAAAAGATTGCAGTCTCCCTCTCATCTGCAATGGCATCAATTGCTGTCACTGCGGCTTCAAATCTCGGCTCAACACACCTTGAATGAACAGTTTACTGCGTTTGCATGGGCAGGTGCATGTTTGCAACATGAAATGTATACGCGATCTGTGGGATACATGCGCACAGGCTCTTTTGCACAACTCCACGCAAATGTCTATACAGACAGATACCACGTGGTATCTGTGCACATGCTACCAGAAAGCATGTGATAGGCAGGGATTGAGCAGACACACCTTGCGTGAGGCCTTCAAGAAATTCCGTTACAGCGCATGTGTATCTTGCTCGATATTCAAGCTGGTTGTACAACATCTCAGGCATTGGCTTGAAGCGGACAGCTGTAGCTGAAGAGGTAGCTATGGGAAACTGCGATCCTGGGTAGGAGGGGTGGGCTTCAAGATAGCTTCCACCTGTGACATCATGCAAATGCCCCAAATCCCACCCACTCTGCAGCACACGCGCTTGTCGGTACATGAGTGTGTCGAAACGAAAACGGACGTCGGACGAGCTCTGGATCCAGCCGATTACCTGGCGCATGGTTTCTAGATCAGCGTCTGCGTCAGCGCTGTTGTCGTCCATCGCTGCGCAGAGCAGCTTGTAGCTTGTGACACGCTCTGCTTCGGGAAAGTTGTCTAAGGTTGCCATGAAGACCAGTGCCTGGCGTCGGTTCACTACAGGCCACTCCTGTTTGTCTGGTCCAACAAAAAAAATGTATCTAAATCCCGTCCATCCTGCCGCTCGCACGACTTCCTCAGAGTTATTGCAAACTTCTGGTAAGCTGCTATTGTGATCTGGCAGCTTCTCTAAGCTTGTGTCGGCATCTAGGCAAGCAGCGATCAAGCTGGCCAGCACACAGTCCTCTCCCACAAAAGCAAGACCATACGCAGGGTCATAACGAAAATCAGACAGGCCGGCGAGCTTTGCCATACTGCAGTCGACTACGTACAGCCGGATGCTGGTCGCGTGCCGCTCGAAGGCCGCAGATGAGTCTCAGTCATGAATGACATGGGGTGTGCTGCGCCATGCTGTCGGTGCTATGTAATAACATTAAATCATACCCATAATCCCCATGGAGTCGGACTCCAGGAGTCCAGGAGTCCAGACAGCTTGAGCATTGTGGTTCAACTATGAAAAACACATGTATGCCTAATTGACTCTCCAACGTATCAGACAATACAGCATTCCTGCAATTGCAAGCAGTCTTAGCCAACACAGTCCTGGCTAATAGTAGTATATATACGTGATCACATGTGTGATCACACTTAATGATCATTAGCTTGAGCTTGCACAATTGTTGGATCCGGATGAATAAAAGCAATTATTGTCAGGGTTGATGGCTCCCTGACAATGATATCGCAAACCCCCTGTAGATTCAAGGTGACTTGCATGGTTGTCTGCAGCTCATCCAGTTCAGCCATGTCCAGATCAGAGGGGATGGTAAGTGTCATACTTAGTCATACCCCTGGACAGGTGCCAAGTCATACCCCTGGACAGGTGCCAACAATTGTACATTTACACAGCGCTGGCTAGCCTGTCCTGCGGTCGGTGTCGCGTTCCATATCAGGTATACTATACATTTCCTAAGCGACCAATTGTGGCTGCAGTCTTGCCCTGTAATCTGCCTGCAAGCACAAGCCTATATGCATGTGCATGTAAGAATGTGCTCATGTTCAGACTTTTTGATTTGCAAAACCCTGCCGTATGTATACAGTAAGTGGTGATAGTCGCTGTCCAAGGTCTGCTTACTCATGCTACGGTTAGCAGGCTTCTGGAGATGATCACAATCACGCATCAGATTTGATCAGATGCCCAGGGTTTTGTACCAAAGCGTCAATATTTTGTATCTGGCAAGGCATCCAGAGCTGCTGCTGCAGTAGCAAAATCACCATGTGAAAGACCCTCTATGTACAACTTCAGTGGTTTTGTGGCCATTGCAGGCCGTGACAAGGTCATGCCTAACTGCCAGAGGTCATCTGCAAACACAAAAGGCCTCCTTTTCGAACTCACATCTGATGGCAAGCTTTGGCCTTTCCAGAACACCAATTCATCCTCTCTTCCAGCCAGCTCCCAATCACTGTAATCCCTGTAAAAGGTGCTTTATCAGGAGGCTATTTTGCATGCATAGCCTAGCTTTGGTCGCAGCAAGGTACAGGTCAATGAGAGAAATTGAGTTCCAGCAGCTCTCCATGCCCCATTGCCTGGGTTGCACAGCATCCCATCACAAACACAGCTTGAAGGCAGAGCAATCAGACTGCTGAAATTGACAGCAGCGAACAGCAGCAATTGACTGCTATGTGTTGGCACAAAAAGCTGAATTGTATGTGTCCTCACGTAACCCATCTTAAGTCTTGCAGAGTGCATGCTTTCTTAGAGCTGCCCACAGTTGTCAGGCTGCTTCCGCAGTCATCACCTCTGTTGTGGTCCACCGTTTGTCAAAACAGTAGCCATGGAGCACAGTGTGCCGCCAGCTTTGTGACATCATGCAAGTCAGCTTCTGCCGGCAAAGCCGATGCTGTTTAGGCAGAGTTTGCCAAGGCAGGCATATCTGCTGGAGTCCTCCAGAGAATTCTGAAGCAGCAAAAGCCTTACATAGACTGAGACGTTGAGAGCAAGCTGTGGCCTATCCTGCAGTTGTGGCTGCAAGTGCTGAGCACTGAGCAGCTGTCTCAGCAGCATCAGAAAGCACAATGTTTGCTGGTGTGCAAGCCTTGTATGCAAGCAAGGAGGAGTGTTATGTGATGTGTTTGTGGCTGTGTTGCCCCATATGTCATGACAAGGGAAGCCAGGGCAGTGCAGAGCACCTGTGTTGCTCAACCCTCAAGGCAGCAATTCAGCAACATGAGCCATCAATGTAGACCACGTGCTGACACAGCTGCACATCATGTTGCAGCAAATAGCCAATGACACAGCATTGATGCAAGCCTTGCAAACTTTCCAAGCTAAACCAGATGCAACATCGCAAGACACTGTTGGTCATGTCGATATGTTTGTTCATGTTGTAGCGGTACATGTAGCTGCAAAGCTTCGTTTTTGGAAGGATGCTCAGGCTTTTGGTCAGTGGCTGGGCATTTACGCTGTTGTAGTTGGAGTTGGCACCTCAGATTTTGAGGCTTTTCGTTGGGACTGCAAGAGCATAACGGTGTAAAGCTGCAGGCTGTTGCCTGGGGCTGCAGAGTGGCGCTGCAGGGCTGTTGGGTTGCAAGGCCGCATGGCTGCAAGGCTGCACGGCTGCAGGGCTGCACGGCTGCAGGGCTGCACGGCTGCACGGCTGCATGGCTGCAAGGCTGCAAGGCTGCAAGGCTGCATGGCTGCAAGGCTGTCTGGGCTGGAGTTGCTGCAAATTGCTGCACTGCTGGTGCAGCTGAGCTGTAACAGCTGCTGGTGCAGCTGAGCTGTAATAGCTAAGCTGCTGCTGCTGCTGAGCTGCCAGGGCTGCATTGCCGCTCCTGCCATGGCTGCAATGCCGCTGCCGCTACAGCTGAAGAGCTGGAAGGGCTGCATTGCCGAGCTGATGGCTCAACCAAATTGTAGGGTCTGTATTCTAAGGACAATGGAGTTATAGAGGTGGAAACGAAGTATGGGACTGATCATCCTGACAAGTCGACAGTCTAGAACTCGGTACATCATTTGCACACTCACCAAGCTTCATCGCTGCTGACCCTTCAAGCACCTGTCAAAATTGTCATGAGATGTGCTCTTGCTCAGCTTGACGTGATTGCTTGCCGTTGAATTCTGTTAGATCTTGCCTGGTTGTGATCTAGAGTGTGTATGCTTGTGGCGCCTTGGACGTTACTGCCGGGTGGGGTCAGCATGAGGTACAGTGACAAGCGATTGAGTTCGTCTGCAGTCACAGAGTGCCTTCTCTCGCTGGTTACACCGGATGTCCCGGAACCCAAACTATGTTGTCTTGCTGTGTAACGGGTACGGAATCCCACAACCACGCTCTGTGTCGATCCTGTCAGGCAAAAGCGTGGGCGTTATTTACTAGTGGCAAGCATGCAACTAGAGGGTACCAAGTGTTTGAGGTACGGTTCTGCTGTACCAAATCTGCACCTGTCATATGGGTCAGACTGGCCAGCTTCAAGAGCTTGTGTTCAGCACCTGCCAGAACATTCAAGTGCGTGGGGTATACGTAGGAACTCTCCAGGAGCCGTTCAGAACAAGATATCAAGGCTTGAGAGACTGGTGGCACACAAGCTCTGATATGCGATGGCTGGCAGCCAAGCGCATAAGACATCATCACACAGGAAGAGTAGATAGCACATGCACCGCTATTGCAAACAACAGGCCCACCTTGACCAAAAATGTTTGGATTGACAGCTTCCCTACCAACGAGCATGGCATGGCATGGCATGGCATGACATACTATGGTAAAGTGCCACAGACTGGATACCTGTGTTGCATTCTGTCTAGACACTGTCTGACCTCAGTATGGGAATCACAGAAGCATTTCAGCTCACTGATGTTTCTGTGCAATCACTACTCATTTTACTGAAAAGCTTCATTCTGGGCTACATGTTCCAATGTGTTACAGCAGGGTATGTTGTGGCTACCATAGCTACCAAACGCTGGCCTACTGCCACAAACGCAGCTCACAGAAGTTGCATCTTGTGTCAAACTTGCACAAATGTTGGCAAGACTCCGATGCAGCCCAGGAGCCTCTGTTTGATCTGACAAGTCAAGCTGGGTTGCAGTCTGGCCCAAAAGCACGCAGTCTCATGTAGTGACTTTGAGGCAGCATCAGGGCCCACAGATAGTCTGCTTTCTGCCCTCCAATTCAGTGCTAGCACGGTGTGACTCTGAGAAGGTGCTGCTAGGTAATGACAAAAGCTTGGTTTCACGCTACAATAGCCTGCTATTCCGGATAAAATTTGCTGTTGGAGGCGCTGAGAGGCTGCTCAAGGTCAGGTGACCTTAACGCTTGCCCTGTGACGCTATGCCGCCAATATGACATGATGCAGCACATGCTCTGTCATGCCTGATGAAACCAGGAGTACTCCAGTGCTGTTATCAGGCCCAAGCTTCTGATAGTCTGCTACAGACTTGCTGACATGGACTTGACTGCCGCAAATCTGACTACTCTGCAACAATAATCTGCAGTACTGACAATGCTTCTAGGCCATGTTGGCTTGAGAATGGAGGTTTTGATGAATGTGTGATGCGTCATGAAACCAGAATGTTGGTGTTGCAGTTGACAGGAGCACTCAATGTTAACTGCACTGGTGGCCTGTTGAGCCACTGATCACACATCCTTGCTGCAGATCTTGCTTCAGATCTTGCTGCTGCTTGAACAAGCAGCATACAGCTGTACAAGCGCCGAAACCCAAGCCAGACATGCAGTCTGCATCCTAGCAGAAACTGGTGACGGCAGCAGCCCAACAGCTTACTTGTTCATGATGATGCACCAGAGTGATCACGATGGCCAGTGCTACAGCTTGAGTGATTTGTTGTGATTTTGGGCTCGAGGTGTTCAGATTTACAGTAGTACTGTGAGCGGAATGCTGCGCAGACGTCCCAGTGCAAACATACACAGCACGCCATTGTATTTGCGCAGTATACCAAACATATTACATGAAGACTATGCATAGGCCTGTGAAAGGCTGGCGTTACTAAATGGCGAGTAGCAGTGTCAGCTGAGTCCGCAGACTCATAAAATTTTAAAACAGAAACTCAACACCACCGCAAGTTAAATGTTTGATTAAAATATGCACCTTTTCACTACAGACTGATGCCAAACTGCGTTTCCATGATCACCCGGTGATGCAGGTCTGTTCTTTAGAAAATGGTAAATGTATGAAAAAAGGTATCAGGTTGCGAGAGCAAAGGTAGGTTTACAAATTTGGCTCGCACGGTGCGAATTTGTCTGTAGGGTTCACAGTGACTTGCATGCTGCATGCATCTGCAGCCGATCAGCGCGATCGAACGACCCGTTCCATCGCATGCCTAGTATTATCCTGCAATAGTACACAACAAGCATACGAGCAGCCACACTGCAGGTGCGTCAGTCTTCAGTGTGTCCTGAAGTCACCGACCATCAGGACTTGCAGTTCGCATATCAGGGAACAGTCCTGCGAGCACCATCATGCAACGTGGTCCGCTACGGCCCGGTCCAATACAGTCGTATGCATGCACTTTGTTACGGAGATATGCAGCAGATAGCAAGGTAAAGCAGCTAGCGCACATGCAACAGCTGACACTTGCCCTGTCCACCATCGGCTGCTTTACTCACCAAATTTAGCTTCTCAGACAATCACGTTGCTGCTGTAATGCATGCAGGGATCTGGGAGGTATCCAACTCTGCAAGAGCCGGGCGCAGCAGCAAAGCCTGGCACTAGCAACTCGTCAGAAGCTGCTACTGCTGCCAATCCAGGCAACCATGCATACCCACCAACTGCTGGAACTTCAGCTCCTGCAAAGCCATCTCAGCCGTCCTCCAGCACTGCGGCACCAAGCAATACCCAGAGTGCTGTTGGGACCTCCACATCACAGGCTGCTGGCAATCATGCATACAAGCCCATAGGCAAAGATGCAAAGATCAACACAGCAGGCAGCAGCACAGGCAGTTCCACTGCACCTACTTCAGGTTCAGCAGGAAATCATGCATATCCACCAACAGCTGGCACCTCAGCTTCTAGCTCTTCCTCTTCTTCTGCGAAGCCTTCGCAGGGCAGTTTTGGCACTGCCCCATCAGCTTCTGGATCAACAGCTCAGCAGGGCACGTCCAGGAGTGCCCCCTCTGAGGCCCCCAGCAACCATGCCTACAAACCCATGGGTGCTACTGCTCCCATCAACGCAACTGGAGGCGGCACATCTACCAGTAGATCTAGTATTGAGAAGGCAGGTGGGTGTTCAGGGAAGAACTCTAATAACACACCGTTTGCTTTTGAGGTGAATGTGTGTGGATTCTGATCTGGTGACGATGCTAATCAGACTGTGAAAGCATACTCAATGTTGAGTGCTGAGCTGTCGTTCACCAAACACCCTACTGCTTTACTTATTGTGACATTTGTATAGCCTTGTTTTGCTTACGCGTGGAATCATGCACTTATCTGGTCTGGCCTAGTGGCCTGTAATTGTCTGTCATTCTGAATGTGACAAAAGCAGCTTTTTGGCAGGCAGCACGTCACACACGGCATGCACGAAAATCCCCAGCACTCACATGGTCACATATTTACTAAACAGTATAGTCCAATCGTCCTCAGCATGTACTTGGCATGTTTTCTGCTATCATCATCTTGCACTCAGCATACATGTTTGTCAACGAACCACTTGAGCCATGGCATAACCAATGTCCCACTGTGCGACAACAATCCTCATCATGTCTGCTCTTTGCCACATCCTGGGCTCCAAACACCAAAAGGCTCATCATGTCACGTTCCGTTTGCCAAGTCCTGTGCAACAGGAAAACAACCCAGTCTGTCATGTCATACACTGCCAGAGCGTAAGCCCCCTGGACTGTGATATTTTGTATGTTTCTGTATTGTTATTTTGTATGATAACCCTAGGGCATGTGGATGCAGGGCCTGCATACCCACCAACAGCTGGAGTCAGCTCTTCTTCTGCTGGCAGAGGGCCCCCATCTGGCCCACCACCCTCAGGCAGACCCCCTCCAGAGCCTTTGCCAGGTATTCCTCCTGTACAGCCACAAAGAAGACATATACAGCATTTATTTTGTTGTTTTTGAGCAGATGCATGTGCATTACCACTGCTTGAATGTAGCAGCAATCAACTTTTCATCCACACAGGGACCAATGTGGTTCCATGCACTCTCTGTTGTTGCCAAAGTGCAAAGCTGTCGAGCTGTCATGCCATGGAGCTGGTAGACATAGAAACATTTGTTTCCGATCTAAGTTTTGTAAGCTAAATGTGGCGCATTCGCATAGGCCACACTGCACCCGGCTGTGTATTCCAGGACCATGGATGCAAACTGTGTGAAGCCCATGTCATTGCAAAGTTGCTATGACTACAGGTCTCACGTGCTTCCTGTCTGACCAGCACATGCTGTCTGTCTGACTGGCACATGTTGTCTGTCTGACCGGGGCATGCTGTCTGTCTGACTGGCACAAGCTTTCTGTTCTTGCTTCAACGATGTGCATGTCACAGCATTGTAGGTTCCCATTGCCTGTGGTGAACAACACCAAACTCTGACGCATGCTGAGCTGATAGTCTCCTGCCCTTTGAATTCTTCCTCCTGCCGATGGCCACGCTGCTCTTCTTCCTCCGGTTGTTGATGGCCACCCTGCTCTTCTTCCTGCAGGGGGCAGAAACAAATGGAGGCTGCACCCCTATGCCCCCATTGATGTCAGGCTGCTCACCGCCGCTCTTGTGGGCCTTGGTGCATATTACTATTATGCCCCCTATGGCCTGCCGGCAGGGAGGGAGCAGCACCAGCCCAATGCTGGGGATGGCAGAATCTTTGGGTCCCCAGATTCAAGAGAGCCTGATCCAGAACAGCTGGATGATCCAGAAGGTGGAAACCTCTTAGAAACCTGCACACTCATGAAAACAATGTCAGTTATCAAAGCTTAAAAACAGGCTTGTGAGGCATGACATCGAGCGCAAACTCAAAACGACCCGGTGTCTTATGACGGCAACAAGTCAGAGCACCCCTGTTTTGTACCATCTGCTTTGGGACATGGGATGGGGGGTAGCTATACTGACCATGAAGTGTTTATCATAGTTGACTAGCAACCTTCCAAGACGTCTGCTCCTACATTCAAACACCGCCAGCATCAGCTTCAGTCACTCATCAACAAACTCTGATCCAGATCATGTTGGACACAATCATGGCACCGTCAACATCTGATACTGTTTGCACTGCGTCATCTGACTACCTTGTGACAAACTCTCACAAATGTGTCTGAGAGTTGATGGGCTATTGTACAGGCGAACCCCTTCCTTTAGACATGGACGCTGTCCACAAGCACCAGCAGCGCTTCAACCAGCGCACAAAGGGAAGAGGAGGAGCAGGAAAAGATGAGCAGCACCAGCCCAATGCTGGGGATGGCAGGATTCTGGGATCCCCACATTCCAAGGAACCTGAGCCCGAGCAGCAGGGTCCCGAAGGTAGAGCTTTTTGCCTTGATGGCCTTTGATTGTTAATGTTAATAACAGTAACAATAATGAATTTGCTTTCCAGCTCATGATGAGCTGGGTATGTGGGGGACAAGTCTTGTCTCCCCAAAGCAGTCTGTCTTGCGCATCTCTGTAAGGTTTTCCATTGTTGAAATCAGATAACATACTTGGACCGCTAGCGTATTGACTGATTGGAGTGTTGAAACATATGACATCACTCCATTTCCTTCCCCATGACGTGAGGGCAAAGTCTGCTCAGGGTGTTCACTACCCTATCTGATGCAACCCTTGACCCCTTGGAGCTTTCACTGCCCTACCCTACACAAGCCTGAACCCCCACATACTTCAAGGTAAAAGCATGTGGGAGTTAAGGCTTGTGTAGGATAGGGCAGTGAAAAGCTTGAGGGGTCAAGGGTTGCATCCCTTGCTGTGCTGTGCCACAGAGCTTCGGCGCACACGCACAGCCTTTTGATTTGCAACCATGGACACACGAGCAGGAGCCAATGATAGCCAACAAGGGTGTCTGGTATAACACATGTACTGGTAACATATACTGGTAACACTGTTAACACTTGTATAACATATTACTGGTATAGCCAAGAAGCCAGCCTAGCAAGACAACACCAGAGCCGCACATACTTTGTCCTGGAACATATAACTTTTGCCATATTGTTATTGTTACTACTGCTCTTCCTTATTTCATCTTTATCATTGTCATTATCATTTTTACTATCAACACCATTGTTGTTGTCGTCATCAGTACCCAACATGGGATGCTCTGACAAAGAAGTGGTCACAGATGAATGTCATAGACTCAATAATTTGTTGATTATGATATATCAAACTTATCAGAAACAAATTAAGATAGGTCTGATCGAAATAGAAGCCTTCCTGTCATCATGATTGAGGTGGTGATGGGTTTACTATTTCCTTTTGCCAAGGATCAAACCTAAACCTTTTCACTTTCTTCTCGTGTGAACATCTTTGTTGAATGTGGACTCAATTTGTTGTCATGTGGACGATGGTTGTTTTTGTTTTTTTCGGTACTTTGTTGATCTGAATAAGACCATCACAACACCCACGATTTATGTCATGCTGCTTGGATAAGAAAAGAAAAGGAAAGAAAAGACTATGCCTTTTGGCGTCAATTAACGCAAAGCCAAGTATTATACCGGGCTGCCCAGGCTCATTCTGCTTGCACTTATGTCTCAGGTGGACCACTCCCACTAGATGTTGACGCTGTTGACAAGCACCAGCAGCACCTACAGCAGAGAAGAGGAGCAACAGACGAGCAGCATCAGCCAAACGCTGGGGATGGCAGGATCCTGGGATCCCCAGATTCCAAGGAGCCAGAACCTGAGCTGCTAGCAAATGACGAACCCTTGCCCTTTGATGAGTCGGCTGTTGCCAAACACCAAAAGCGTCTTGGGCAGCAGGCAAAGCAGTCCCAGCATCAGTCACATGGCCATGGCCAAGAAGAAGAGCAGCAGCATCAGCCTCGCACGGGTGACGGACGCAAGCTGGGATCCCCAGACTCCAAAGAGCCTGCTCCCGAGGGATTGCCCTCTGGAGATTTGGATTTAGATGCCATTGACAAGCACCAGCGGCGTCTTCAGGAGCAAGAAGAGCAGCGCAGGTAGGGCAGCGTTCAGTACTTCTGTATGTACCATGATATACACCAGACAGGATGTGTTACATGTTGATTTTTGTGATAGCGGTGCTCAGAAGTGGATTTATACACACAGGTGATTCAGTTCACAAACTTCAACCCACACAAGATACGTGATGTACATAGTGTAGCCAAATATGTATGAACATATTGAACAAAGCATGCAGGATAATCAAGTGTAAGCAGTACTTGTGATTTGCAGTTGAATGTGAATAACATTGTTTTTCGGGAGCACAATACTTGACAGTTCTCAACTTATGTGATGGTCACAATTACAGCCCGCTCCAAATTCTTGACAAACAACACCGTTGTCGCGGAATGTGATGACATTAAGCCAGTAACAACAGCAATAACAATAACCAAGTACACATTCCAGCATTGCTACTATGTGTGGTACAAGTGTGTGGTAAAACTATTCACATGACCAAGAGAGTAAGCAGAAGGGAATCTGTGGACATGACCCACTGTTGACATGAACATGTTGTGCAGGGCCAAGACAGAAGAAGAGCAGCACCAGCCCAGGGTCGGTGACGGGCGCATCCTAGGGTCCCCCAAGTCAAAAGAGCCCGCCCCTGTGATTCTGGAGAACGGCAAACCTCTGCCAGTAGATGAAGAAGAAGTTGCCAAGCACCAGAAGCAGCTGGAGGAGAAGCAGGCTCAGCGCTCAGCTCGCCATGAGAACGCTCACTCGGATGAGTTTGCTCTGTCTGGCGATGACAAGGACAAGGGTGCCAGGGGCAGTAAGGAGGGCAAGGGCAAGGGAGGGAAGGATGAGAAGCCGGTATATGTCGATGCAGCGCCTCTTGCAGCCTTGTTTCAGGTCATTTCATACTTGCCTTTGCATCATGGTCATGCACTACAGTTCTGTCACTTTGAGTATAATATGATGTCTTTTGCATCATGCATGGCAGTTTTGCCACCTCGAGTACATTATGATGTGGGTTGCGTCATGCATAAAGATCCTGCCATCCTGAGTATAATACGATATGTTTTGCATCATGCATGCCAGTTTTAACACATCTTATCATTGCAGCTTGCATACCCCGCCAGCTATGAGCTTCAAACTTTTCAGGGTGTCTAAACAATCACTATGTCTATCACAAAGCACTGGTGGATCGGCGATTAATCACGTCTGACCTTTTGACAGCAATAGAGTCCTTTAGAAGGCAGGGGCATGCGTGCTTCCAGTATTCTCACTGATGGTTGCACAGGCAATCGTGCATCTCGTACGACTATCAGCTGCAATGCAAACTTGGTATGCATTACATAATTTGAGTTATACTTATACTTATACACTTAAAACTTTGACGCAATGAACCTTTGACTCTAGACCATATGCACAACACCAGGAGGTCCATGGTGCGTTTTGCTGGTGTGACATTCTTTTTGAGACCCCTGACCCCTGACCCAAAACCTCACTTGACTCATCTGCCATTCAATAACAAAGCCTTTATGTTTAGCGCATCTGCTGTTATTTACCACAAATGCAGCAACACCTGAACCAGCCTAACAGCATGCAGACATGACTGCTGATTCGAGATTTGTCTCAGTCACAGAGGCCACAACTGCTCAACAGGTGCCCCGATGAGCAGCTGTGACCTCTATGACTAAAACAAGTCTCAAATAAGCAGTCGTGTCTGCGTTCTGTCAGGCACCGACGCATGCTGTCTGTTTCACGTCTCAGAGGGTTTTGGCGGAAGTCTCTAAATCTGGCCACACAACAGCACAGACAGACATGTGCCAAAGTTTGAGTTCAGCCAAAACAGCCAGGCTCTCCCCTTGCATAAATCTTCTCAGCAGCAATGTTTGAGATGATTGTGTGTGCTTGCAGGAAGCTTTGGGGGGGTCACCCACCCCTGCCCCAGCCCGGACAGATCAGCTGAAGAAGTCTCGCACTGCTGATGAGATGAACTCAGACGACCTTCAGCAGCAGGCCAAGCCTGTCAAGGACGATGCCAAGTCTGCAGCACAGGACACAGCAGATAAAGCTGGTCAGCAAGCAGATACTGTCAAACAGAGTGCACAGCAAGGTGCAGAGGCTGCTAAAGACAAGGCAGGGTCCGTTGGGGACAGCCTCAAGCAAGGCGTGGGGACTGTCAGGGGCAAAGCAGAATCCCTAAAGGACAGCGCGAAGCACGGTGCTGAAGAAGCATGGGACAAGGCCAAGTCGCTGACACAATCTGCGAAGGACAGCGCACAGCAAGGTGCTGACAAGGCAGGTGACAAGGCTGAGTCAGCCACACAGTCAGCAAAGGAGACTGCCAGGTCAGCAGGCCACAAAGCAGAGGCTGCTAAAGATGATGCCAAATCTGCTGCAAGCGACAGCAAGCAGAAAGCTGAAGAGCAAGCAGAGTCTGCGACAGACTCTGTTACAGACTCTGCCAAGCAAGCTCTGCAGGCAGCACGCAACAAGGCAGCTTCTGTGCTGGGCAGCGCAAAGGACAGCGCAGAGTCTGTGAAGCAGTCTGTGCTGGGCAGTGCAAAGCAGGCAGGCAACAAGGCAGAGTCTGCCAAAGATGATGCTGAGTCATCTTTCAGCAGCGCCAGGCAGAAAGCAGAACAGAAAGCGGCGGCCAGTAAGGACAAAGCAGAGTCTCTTGCAGACGATGCGAAGTCTGCAGCTCAGGATGGCAAGCAAAAGGTCACAGACTCAGCCCAATCTGTTCAGGATTCTGCCAAGGACAGCGCTCAGGCAGCAGGGGAAAAGGCAGAGTCTGCCTGGGACACTGCAAAGGCAGCTGTCAGGGACACAGCCCAGAAAGCTATGGAGAAAGCAGAGGCTCTGAAGGCTTCTGTGCTAGGCAGCGTGGACAAAGCAGGCAACAAGGCCGAGTCTAGCAAAGCAAGTGCTGAGTCTGCTGTGCAAGACACTGCTCAGAAGGCTGGAGACAAGGCAGAGTCAGTCACAGACAGTGCCAAGGCTGCTGTCAAGGACAGCAAGCAGGAAGCTGGCAAGCGAGCTCAGTCTGCTAAAGAGTCTGTGCAAGAAGGCGTGGACAAAGCAGGCGACAAGGCAGAGTCGTTGAAAGATGATGCCAAATCTGCTGCTCAAGACACAGCTCAGAAAGCTGGAGACAAAGCAGAGGCCGTCAAAGACAGCGTCAAGTCAGCTGTCAAGGACGGCAAGCAGAAAGCTGCAGACAAAGCACAGGCTGCAAAGGACAGTGCTGAGTCTGCTGTCAAGGATGGCAAGCAGAAAGTTGCAGACAAAACAGAGGCTGCAAAAGACAGCGCTGAGTCCGCTGTCAAGGACAGCAAGCAGAAAGCTGACCAGCAGGCTGAGTCTCTCAAACGCAGCGTCAAGGGCAGCGCAGACACAGCACAGCAGCATGCAGAATCCCTAAAAGACTATGTGAAGCAGTCTGCTCAGACAGCTGAGGAGAAAGCTGACTCAGCACAAGACTCTGCCAAGTCTGTTGCCAAAGACAGCAAGCAGAAAGTAGGCCAGCAGGCAGAGTTCCTTGCAGAATCAGCCAAGCAAGGCATGCAGGCCGCAGGCAATAAGGCAGAGTCAGTGAAAGACAACGTCAAGGCAGCTGCCAGTGATGGCAGCCAGAAAGCAAGGGAGCAGGCAGAGTCTCTCAAGGGCAAAGCAAGGGGTGTGAAAGACAGTGCTGGGTCTGCTCTCCAGGATGGCAAGCAAGCAGCCGAGGAGCAAGCAAGCTCAGTCAAACGCTCTGCAAAGGACAGCGCACAGCAAGCTGGCGACAAGGCAGAGTCTGTCAAAGACGATGCCAAGTCTGCCGTGAGTGACAGCAAGCAAAAAGTTGGCAAGCAGGCAGAAGCTGCTAAGGACAAGGCAGAGTCTGTCAAGGACGATGCCAAGTCTGCTGTAAGTGACAGCAAGCAGCAAGCTGGCAAGCAGGCAGAGGCTGCCAAGGACAAGACAGAGTCTGTCAAGGACGATGCCAAGTCTGCTGTGACCGAAGGCAAACAGAAAGCTGGCAAGCAGGCAGACGCTGCAAAAGATTCTGTAAAGGAGGGCATAGATAAGGCCGGCGACAAGGCAGCGTCTGTCAGGGACGCTGCTAAGGACAAGGCAGAGTCTGTCAAGGACGATGCCAAGTCTGCTGTGAGCGACAGCAAGCAGAAAGCTGGCAAGCAGGCAGAAGCTGCCAAGGAGTCCGTGAAGGAGGGCACAGATAAGGCCGGTGACAAGACAGAGTCTGTCAAAGATGATGCCAAGGCTGCTGCACAGGACACAGCAGCTGCTGCAGAAGGTGATGCTTCTGCTTGATGTACCCATGTAGATACCCAGTGCAGGAAGGATGCTTTCTTCACCCCGACTGAGCCTATGTACAAGGCTGAGATTCACATGTGGTGCCTTAGTTTACTCAGCTCTTTTTGTTTGGAATGATGTCCGAGTTATGCTGAAGTGAACTTTAGTTTTGGTCTGCATGGCTGGAAACTCACCAAAGTGTGTATACTGGTATAAGGATATGGCTAGGTTGTGTCATATCTGGATTGAGTAGTAGGACAGTTTGCCTTGCTTGTGAATCACTTACAGCTGTGTTTGGACTCTGTTTGATGTTGTGATGCAGACGTGGCCGCGAAGAGCAAGAAGAAGGGGCGCAAGGCCATGGATGAGGCCATGCATGTGGTTAAGCAGTCCATGAGCGATACAGGCGGCCTTGGCTACTTCCATGTGCGCAATTCCTCCTCTTCTTTGCACACTGTCTGTCTGAGACCATGTGATTCTATGGTTATGCTGGCAGTGAGTAATTGGCAATACAGACGGTTTCAGCTGCTTCCTAGTGTACTCTTCCTCCCCTTCTTTGCACACTGTTTGTCCGTGACTGCATGCCTTTATGATTGAGCGAATGTCACCTGAAGCCATTTTGGCTGCTGGCGTGTGCACTCTGCTTCTTGATGTCCATGATGATGTGCCTCTGTGACAGTGCTGGGAGTGAGTGATGCAGGCAGGGGTATATGCTGGTAGTGAGTGGTGCATTACCTTCATGTGCTAATCAACTTAGCTTCTCCTCGTAGTGCCTGTCTGTGTCTACATATGTCTGTGATTTTGCTGGATGTGAGTCAGACGATTAGCCAGGGCTATGTTCACATGCATGGTTCTTCTTCTTCTTGATTGTGTGTTATCTGTCTGTGCCATGTATACAGCTGTACTCAATTTTGCCCGAAAGAAATGCAGGCGGCCTTGGCTGTTTATGCCATGCATGATGCTTAGCTGTTTGGTAAAATGTCTGTCTGTGCCTGTATGCATCAGGCACTGTGCAAGGTACTGGCAGCTGGAGCTTCTTTTATGTTGCCGTCTTCTTCTTCTTTGTAGTGTCTTTCTGTGCTGACACATATTGGACCATGCTTTCAGTGAGTGACATCAATGATCTTGTGATGCATCCTTCTCTGCTTGCCTGTTTCTCTTGGTCTGTCTGTGCCTACATGTGGGTGTGAAAGTTCATCTTCGATGGCACAATGCTTGTGTTGCTGAAGATCAGCAGCACATACGCATGTAGACACAGACAGACAATGATATATAGAGCAACAGAAAAGCATACACAGCAGAAGCAGGGGCGTGTTTCTGGTCTGCCCTGCTTTTTGCCCTCTTGAACGGCTTTGATCAACATTTCTGGGCAGCCCGGCGTAAACTCTAAACACTTGATATTGACGCCAAAAGGTGTAAGTTTTTCTTCTGCTTTTCCTTGGTTGATCAAAATTGACTTCCAGATGTGGTGCCAAGCTGCCGCCTTTTTACCCATGGGGCCATCCCCATCTCAGCAAGACAGCACCAACAAGTTTCAAAATGCGTACTCAAGAAAAAGGGAGAGTAGCAAGCGCCGTAGCAATTCCCCAGGAAATGCAAAATCGCAACTGGCCAAGCAACCCAACTGCTGATGGTTTCAAACATTTGTAAGTTAGAAAAAGAGCAGCAGCAGCTTGAGGAATCAAACAACACAACCAGTCAAGCTTGGCACAAGCTGACTGTAACACACAATCAACAGATCTAGACCCTAAACTATGTTATTGGTAAACTCAAATCTGGGATCTCAACCCTTAACCTAGCAGGCTTGGATCTAGACCCTACAAACCCTTAATCCAGTGTGTCCTGACTGCAGGACAAGACTAACAAGGTGAAGGATGAGGAGGTGGAAGAAGAGGTAGAGCAGCAGGGCAGCCCTGAGGAAGCTCAACAGGCAGCTGTCCAAGCAGTTCAGCAGATGACTGTGTCACATGGCCCTGCGGCAGATCTGCCCAGCAGACCCATCCTGGGGGTGGACCAGGACCTGTCTGGGGCTGCCCTTGTCAGAAAGGTGATAATGAACAATGCTAACAATGGTTACAGTGACAGCAACAACAACAATAATAGTTTAACACAAAGATGTATATAACAACAATGACAGTTTATGTTTACAACAATAACAAAGTTATATGCACAACAGCGATGAGCAAGAAATTGTCAATATTCCAATAAAAAACATAGTTCTTATGCAGGCTAAGCCAGCAGGCATCAGGTGCAAGTGACACAATTTAGCCCCCTCCCACGTGGGCTGAATTTTGATGTCATGAAAGTAATAGATCTACTTCAGGGTGAGACACATAATACCCAGAAAAAACTTCTGGATGTCAATCTCAAGCTGTTTTGGCGCTGCTGTTGTCCGCAAGCCGTCTCAGCGATTTGCTTTTGACAGGTGGTGCGTTGGTAGGTGATGAAGAAGTTTGGATGAGACAGCAGCAGTGGCCTCAAGAATCTTAAAATCCCTGAGATGCTAATTCTGCATTCTGCGCCAAACCAATCAACAACCAAGCACTGAGACAATGCTGCTACAACAGAGAACGTCAGACTCAAACAACTCCTCTTCTTGTCTCCAGCACAGTTCTCAGAAACAAAACAGGCAGGCTTCTTTTGGACACACTGTGAAGGCCTCCCTCTTGTCAAACATATGCTTGTACTATACATATACTATACTGTACTATACCATATATTACACTATACTTGTAGCAGACATACTCTCTTGACAATACACAGAAAAATCTCTGTGACTTTGCAGGCCATAGAGGCAGGTCAGGGATCCAAAGATGACTGGGCTGAGTTCAAGTACAGGCACCGCCAAGCTGAGCAGGATTCACACCTGCTCTACTCGGTGCTGCAGCAAGCTGAGCAATTTCATCAGGTTTGCTGCTGCTTGTTTGACATGGAATAGGAACTTGTTTGATATGTAACAACTGTAACATTGCAATAGAACAGTTTGCATTTGTTTTCTTTGTTTGACTTATTTGTTGTGTTACGCATGTCTCTACCACACCAAACAATAGTTGTAGTAATGTAATGCCAGTTGACAGTAGGTTTGATGCATAAGGGCACTGATGGATCTGAGTAGTAGTCGATGTATTGTACATGCCATACAACAGCAATATCACATAAAAGTCTGCTTTTTCCAGCTCTCCTTCTGGTGCAATGGCAAGCAGAACAATGTCAAAAGGTAAGTTAGCTGTTTCAAGGCTGTTGCTTTGAAATCAAATGGTTCACATGGCCACTATAGCTGTACAATAGTCAAGGCTGTGTGCGCTGCAAAACAGCAAAAAAATTGATCAGCAGCCAATGTTAATCAATTTGGAATCTAGGTTTTCCCAAGGCAGAAGTTCTTTGCAGACAAAACACACAACATGTGTGGTGCAAAAGCACAAACATGCACAGTTTTGCTTCAGC
>JAABUK010003038.1_pt1 | contig 28944 bp, 29 predicted proteins | sample 5559141 | NCBI WGS metagenome assembly JAABUK01 (sample SAMN10711869, study PRJNA513367) | rock metagenome | isolation source: Antarctica rocks | place: Antarctica: Victoria Land, Pudding Butte nord | collected 2016-01-03
CCGACCACCAAATCAAGGACCTCGAAGCCACCCAGCTACACCGCCACGAGTTCCACCCAGACTGGAACTACAGCCTGGGCCCCGCGACACGCCCGAACACACCCACCTAAATCTTACGCGAGCCCTTAGTGCGTTCGAGTTCTCCGCAGTACTACTGGGCTACCCGGTGGATCGCCTGAGCCCGCATCGGCTGCTACTCGATGGCCGGCCGGTCGACGTCGAATCCATCGCCGACCACACCGGTGGTGCCGCGGCTGATCTGTGGACCGAGGACTACGCCCCGGACATGCCGCCGTTCACCGACTACCGCCTCGAGGACGAATTCCCAGAGGTCGATCAGGACCTCAGAGGGTGGAGCCCGCTGGCTCCGCTCCTGTACGGGGTCCGGGTACCGGCTTCCGCCTGGCTGGTGGCTTGATGAGCCCGAATTTTTGCTCGACATTCTGCCGGGTTGCGCCGGTGAGTGACCCCATGAGCTCTCGTGCCCTGATCCGGCCGACCTGCTCCTGCGCGTCCTCGAGCAGACCCGAGATGACGGCCTCACGAAGTGTCGGCGTCAAAAGGTCGAGCACCGCTGCAGTGAGGATCTCCACCGGGATGTCTCGCAGCGCAGGATCGTGCTGAACCCGACGCTGCAGCCGCTTGACAGCAGCGTCGCCCGACCGGCGCACCGGATCGATCATTTCTCTGGCGGCCTCGAGAACGGCCGGCGGAATCTGCTGGCCGGACTTACTGATCGGAATGGCCATGCCCGGCATGCTAGCGCAAGATGCGCTTGCATTTGGATCTACGAGAAGCGTTGACCTGCGCGGCGTCTGATTTCTTCATGCGCAGATCACTTATCACTACCAGCACTCGCTCCACTAACGCGCGCTATCGGCTTCCCTCGACGCACGCCGCCTCACCACCGTGATCACCCGCCCACCGGGGTACCCATCCGGACCCCGCCGCGGCAGCGACAAACTGCCTCCGAACGGTAACGGCCTGCAAGGTTTTCTTGCACTTTCTGCTATGCTAGTGCCAAGCACAGCAGGTGCATCAAAAAATCACGTCCGCTTCGGCTTCACCCCACATTTGTTTCGCCCCAGCACATCAGGAGACCAAGCATGACGATCCGCACCCTCACCGGGCTCGCCCTGGGTATCGGACTGCTGGGGCTTTTGACTGGACCCTCTGCGAACGCAGCCGCCCCGACGGCACCGAGCTCACCCCCACCGGCCTCTGCGCCGGCACTGGCCTCGATCAAGACCGCGCTCCCGGCCAAGTACACCGACTTGGCCGGGAGCGCCTGGCTCTCCTACGACGTCGATCTTCCCGGCGTCACTGGCTACATCGTCGTGTCGTGCCAGCCGAGCACCAGCCGTCCCGCATGGCGGGTCGCACCGGTTGAAGACGGGCGCGCGACCATCCCCAACGTCTTGACCAAGAATCTCGGCTGGCCGGTTGAGATCGTCGGCTACGCCGGCACGAAAGTCATGGCCCGCACCGGCTGCGTGAGTTGGGTCGACGATGTCACGATGTTCGGCTCGCAGTATCAGGCGATGGAGACGGGCGGGGCGGGCGGAGGTGGTCAATGGGGCACGACGGGCACAACGGGCACGACTCCAATCCTGGCGCCGGCCGATTCGCAGCTGGCGATCCTACCCAGCGAGCGTGCCTCCGCGCGTCCCGCGTTTTCCGTGCCAACCACCGACCCCACAGTCATCGACGCCACCACTACACAGAGCGCCGATCCGACCAGCAGCGGCAATCTCAACCCCGCCGCTCCCGCGCCACCTGATTCGACCTACGTCGCCGCCCTGACCCCGGCGCAGCCCTCGACCGAAAACATCACCTACACCCCGGTGCAACCGATTCCCTTCCTGGTCTACGTTTTCGGCGCCCTGGCGCTGCTACTGGGGGCGGTGAGCGCGCGTCGACTGTCCAAGGACCGCGCACTCGGCAAGCACACCGACCCGATCGACTGGGCCGTCGCCGCCCTGCCGGCGATCCTGGGTGTCATGGCCGCCTCTGACGGTGACCGGTCGTCCACGATCGGCATGTCGATGATCATGATCATCCTAGGTATCGTCGCCGGGGCAACGCTTTTCGGCCGCATCGGCGGTCCATTCGCACGCATCCAGCTCAAGCATCTCCCCAGCTACGTCCGCAACGGCAGAACCGCGGTGATCACCGTCGCGGCGGCGGCCATCTGCTGGGCGCTCGGCGGAAACACCCTGGCCGGCGCGCTTTTCGGGGCACTGATCGGGGTGATGATCGGCGCCGGTCTCACCGGGCGCCAGATCATCCTGAAGCAGGCCGCGGAGCGTGCGGCGTTGTCCGGTCGCCTGGCCGGATGCTTCGGCGGCAGCCCAAATGACTGGCTGGACGGAACCGTCGCCTGGAACGTCACCCCCGCCGGGGGTCTGGCGTTCCGCCCCGGTGCGCAGCAGGTCGCCCGGCTCGGCGCCGGCTTCGAGGACAGGGCTGCGCTGATTTTTCCCGAGTACGTCGGGGTCGCCGCAACCAGCACCCTGGTCGAATTCGCCCCGGTAGACGCCGATACCGCCGCCGCGCGTGAGCATCTGGTGTCCTCCGGCGGGCTGATTGTCGGCAGCGCCTACGTGCCTACGGTCGACGACGTCGAGCAGGCGGCGCCGTCATTCATCAAGTCCACTACCCCGTCCGGTCCGGCAACCCCATGGACCATCGTCGACGACCAGGAGACCACCTCATGAGTACCGCAATCGGCGTCCGCCGCCGCCAGCTCACCCTGACCGGGTACACCGATCAACCTTCCGAGCGCTCACAGCTGGTCGCGCACCTCGCGGCCGCCGGGCCGGTGTGGCAGGTGGAGAAGGTGACCACGGCCCGCACCAGCACAGGCGCGTCGGTAACCCAGGTCGAGGTTGTCCTGGGCGAACCGTCCGCGCGGCCCGGCGCGGTGCAGTGGGCGCTGGCCGCCGGCATCAAGGCGACGCAGGCCGCCGAGCTGGCGGTGCACGCGAGAAACGAGGGACTGCAACTGGTTAGCTTCGATGCGCCGGCCCGGGTCGCGTTCGGTGCTGCGTTGCCGCCGATCACCGTGCACCTGCGGCAGCGTCTGGCCTCGGCCATGAAGACCGACCCTTGGAACATCGAATTGCTGCCGATTTTCGGGCTGGAGGGCCTGGAGCGGGTCCAGGTGACGCGCTGCCCGCAGCTGACCGGCGACGTCGACAAGCGGATCGCGTGGTGGCTCGATTTCGCCCGGTCCGTGGTCGGGCACAGCGGCTGGTACGTGCAACTGAACGACGCAGCCGGCACCGTCGAACTTCTCGCCGGCGTCGAGGTCAATTTGCCCCCGTCGACGCCATACCACTGGAGCATCATCGACAACGCGGAGTGGGGTGAGATGGTCGTCGGCACCGACGGTCTGGACCGCCCGGTGATCTGCGATTTGTCGGTCAACCCGCACGCCCTGGTCGTCGGCAAGACCGGCTCCGGCAAGAGCATCTTCCTGGAGACCTTCCCTTATGGCGCCCTGGTGCACGGCTTCGAGCTGGCCATCGTCGACCCCACGAAGCGCGGCCTTGACTTCCGCTGGGCCCGCCCGTTCGTCCGTCCCGGCGGATGGGGTTGCCAGAATTTCGACGATGCCCTCGCGACCCTGAAGGCCATCTACGCCGAGGGCATGCGGCGCCTGGACATCCTGGACGAGCTGAACTTGCCGAAGTGGCGGTCGTTGAAGCCCGAACAGCTTGAGGAGTACGGAATCCGCCCCGTGATGGTCATCGTCGACGAGGGCACCTCACTGGCGAAGCTGGTGCCAGTACCGAAATCCTTGCCGGCGGATGATCCCGATCGGATCGAGTCCGAGGGGCTCAACGCCACCAAGGAACGCATCCTCAACATCATCGACAAGATCAGCCGGGAACTGCGCTTCGTCGGCGTCCACCTGGTCTTGGGCACGCAACGCTTCTCGGTGTCCGACATCGGTCCCGGCGCGGGCGGACTTCGGGAGAACCTGGGCGTTCGGATCCTGCTCGGCCGCGCCTCGGCAATTGCCATCGGCATGGCTTTCGCCGACCCGACCGACGCCGCGGAGGCCTACCAGCAGGCGCACGGGGTTGCGGCCGCCGGCGATCCCGGTGCAGGCAAAGAGAAGAAGCCGGGCCGCGGACTGGCGGAGATCGACGGCCAGGACACAGTGGCCTTCCAGGGCAGCTACGCCGGACACGAGGAGCTGGCCGAGAAGCTGGCCGAGCGCGGCGTCACCAACTCGCTCAACGACGGCCGCCCGGTCCCCGAGAACAAGAAGCCGTCGAATACCGTCACGACGGTCACCGATTCCATCACTGACCTCGGTGAAATCAGCTTCTCCCTCGACGACCTCGACGAGGACGACGAGGTAGCCGAGGAGCAGCTCGGAGTCAGGCTTGCCAAGCCGGTTCAGGAGGAAGAACCCGAGAAGAAGGCTTCCGCCGCCGACTGGTGGGAGTAATCAAAGAGCGGGACCTGGGCCCCGGAGTTACGGAGGAATCCATGAGTCCGGTGCCACTTTGTGTTATTGCGCAATGGCTTCTCACGTTGGAGTGAACTTGGGCCGCAACCGTCAACCGCATGGCGAGGTTGCATCTGTCACGACCAACTGATCCGCGCTCACCGTCCGCCCGCCCTGAGATGCAATTCGGGTCCGGGATCCCGATGCACTCACCCGAAATGCCCGCCATGACCACCGCTAACTTCTCATGCCGATTACCCGGCACGCACCGGTGCTGGTCGATCAGACCGTGTATGCGGTCGAGGTGAGGATCTACCCCGAACGAGATCCAACTGCAAGGCGTAATGGCAGCAGATGTCGCCCTTCGTCGGGCCGCTCTCAGAAGACGAGCGGCCTCTTGCTCTCAGGAGGGCGCGATCCGGTGCAGTGGCGACGGACATCATCGAGCTTTAGGTCTGAACCCGGCTCCGGACTTCACCCGCCGACACCACCGCAAGCCTCCCACAACGGGCCGGCGTCTCTAAGAGTCATCACGTAGCTGTAGCGTTTCCCGTACTCAGCACAGGTGGCGATTCGACCTCGATCTGCGGCCTTAAGGACAGAGCGACAACCGCTGAACGGCTGTCGGTAGGTCATGGCATTCTGCGGGCATGGTCAACGACAGTGGTCGGTTCGGTTACCTGGGCGACGGCAGCAAGAGCCTCAGCGCGGGTTCGAATGCATGACACCTCCATGCTCCTGTTGCCCTCGTCGTAGCCGGTCCTCGTCTTTCGGAGTGTGCGCATGACACGGGCTCAATCAAAGAGCGGTGGCGGCAGTGCCGTCGACACAGGTAAGTCAGGGCGGCTACCCAAAGGACCAAGGCGACCGGAACCCGGTCAGAGCTTCGGCGATTTGTGTCCTCAGTTCCTCCTTAATTGGGCCGATCCGACCGTTGAGCCGTTCAGCATTCTCCGACAGAGCAACTTACCTACACTGTGGCACTGTCGAAGTTGCTCAAAGACATGGTCGACGTCGCCCGCGAGCCGGCTTCGCAGGAGCTCGGAACATTGCCCGGCATGCGCCCGAAAGGAACGGGCAGCTGCCAAACAAAGGCCCCAACCGGGGCGAAGCTTTGCTGACCTTCATCCAGCGCTACTTCAAGACTTGGCCGGCTCTGGACCTGACCCGTCATCGGTTGGCCCGAGCAGTTCAGTGAAGCTCGAATGGAGATGTCCGGGTTGTACCGTGATATGGCTGGCCTCGCCGGCCGATCGTCGACATCGTAAGACAGCTCATTGTCCCGATTGCGCGAGACAACTCAAGATCGTGAACCTGTCGGCACCCAAAGTGGGACGTAGCTTTGGCGACATCTATCCAAAGCTCATTAAATTCCTGGCGGACAAAAGTATCGATCCGTTCGCTGTACCAGTAGCTAGCAACGTAAAGCTGCCTTGGCGATGTCCCACTTGCCATCAGGTTCGAATCGCTACGCCCCAATCTATTGTGAGCTCGCGAACGCCTCAATGCCGGGCCTGCGCGATCGCATCGAGTAATCATGATCGCAGCGTTCCGGTCCGAGGTCAGGCGTTCTCAGACTTTTTCCCGATTTTAGCGTCTCGGTGGCACCCGACTCTCAACGGCTCACTGAAACCTGAGGAAGTCAGACCAGGCTCGAGTAGGCGGGTTTGGCTCCTGTGTTTAGTTGACGGTAGCCATGCCCCCTCCCGATCAGTGGTTTGCAATCTTGCAAAGATGGGCGACAAGGCCTTGATCTGCATCGAATGTCGAAGGAAAGCGAGCCGCAAAGCCAGCAGGGGTCCTCGTCTGAACGCGTCCATGGCGCACAGGTTCCCGGCGGTTTGTAAGTTCTGGGACACGGAACTGAATCAGGAAGATCCGACGGAGATAGCACCGATGACCACGCAGCAATTCTGGTGGCGGTGCAAAGTCGACGCCAGGCACGTCTGGAGAACCACACCAAAGAGCATGTGCGTCAATGATTCATCTTGTCCGAAGTGCATCGGGCATGGAACGTCTCGAATCGAGAAAATGATCGGGAAGGGGCTGGGCGGTCATCATGCCGTGATCCAAGGAGCCAAGATACCCTGCGCTGAGATACACGTCGATCTACAGCCTGATTTCCTCCTACCCCTACTGGGGTTGGTCGTCGAGTTCGACTCCTGGATTTGGCATGCAAGCCGAACTGAGCCCGACCGAAAACGACTTGATCAATACAGAGCCGCTGGGTATGAAGTAATCAGGTTGCGTGAGATCGCGACTATCGGAACGCAGGAGCTCGCCTTACTGGGGAGATGGGATGTGCAAGTGCCTCAGGGAGGAGTGGTGAATTGTCGGCGTATCGTTGCCCTAGCTCTGGCGCAGGTCGAGGTGTTTCGACAATATCGACGAACGCATCCGGTGCCACCGCACGTGGTTCCACATCGAGGCGGCGTGATCGTCGGCCTGGACACCAACCCGTTGACTATGTGAATCGCTCTCCTCAGGTTCGCTGATCATGGTTTATGACGCTGTCTGCACAGAAGCCGAAGGTCTCTTCGCCATGGCCGACACGAGCCGAGCCTCTACCGATGTTCGTGCTGAGCGTCGCGGAGATCGAAATACCTGGTCGGGCTGCACGTGCCGCGGACCCTCCATCACTTCACTGGCTGCTGTCTGTTCGCCATAAGGTCGCCGCTTGCGCCGATACTAGCGATAAGGTTTCTTCTCACTACTATCGACACTAGCGATAACACGCGGTAGAATCGGACATAACGGGAGCACGTCACGTCCCCTGACAAACACCACCCAAGGAGCACCCAAGATGATCGACCGCACCGAACCTGCCGCCCACCGCGAAACGACCGAACTGGACGTCGCAGAGGTCTACGACGAAGAGGAAGCGATCAAGCGCGGGCGGGCCTTCCTGGCCGATCGGGCCACAAAGAGGCTCGACGATCTCGAACGTCAGCTGACCATCGCATTCGCCTATGACCCCGGTACCCACTGGCAGGGCGTCAGTCGAATCCCTTCCTACTGCACCGACACCGCCGGCTGGTTCGATGTCATCAGTCCGGAGGGCACGCGGATCGAGATGAGCATGAGTCTCAATGTTCACGCGGCAGAGGTCACCGCTCAAGCAGCCGTCGAAGCAGCTACCCGAGCCCGCGCATGCGGCCACCTCGCTACGGTCAGCGGCGTGCTGGCCGCCGACATGGCCAGCTGGGACGCAGCGTGCGCCCGCAACGCAGCACGCGCTCAAGGGGAAAGGAACTAGAGCCGGTGATGGGTACCGCGATCGAACTCCCCGATCAGTCCGCGCTACCGGCCCGGCCCGATGGACTTTCCGCCGCGCACGCCGAAGCGGTGCAGGAAGCCTTGGATGCGGCCCGATCACCGGCCACCCGCCGGGCCTACGCCGCGGCCTGGCGCCTCTGGACCGCGTGGGCCGACGGTCTTGGGTACACCGTGCTGCCGGCCGATCCGGTGCACGTGGCCGCCTACCTGGCCGACCGGGCCGGATCCGGTTCCAGCGCCGCGACTCTCGGGCGCGATGTGGCCGCAATCAAGGCCTACCACCTGGACGCCGGCGCCGATGATCCATGCTCCGGGCCCGGTGTGCGCCGGGTACTGGCCGGGCTGCGCCGAACCGTGGGCACGGCGCCGGAGACGCAGGCTCATCCGCTGAGCACCGCCGAGATCCGCCGCATGGTCCGCGGTATCGATCGGAGCGGACTGCGCGGTAAGCGCGACACCGCGCTGATAATCCTTGGGTACGCCGGTGCCCTGCGTCGCTCGGAACTGGTCGGCCTGAATGTGCGAGACCTCGCCGTGAAATCGGCCGGCCTGGTACTGACTATCCGCAAATCCAAAGCGGACCAAGAGGGAGCGGGTGTTGTGGTTGGCGTCCGGCGTGGTGAGTATCGGGAGACCGATCCGGTAGCCGCTGTTCTCGCGTGGATCGAGGCGGCCGGACTGGCCCCGGTCGACCCGTTGTTTCAGGGCATCGCGTGGTCAGACCGTCGGGTGAACGGACGCCAGTTGTCGGGGCAATCGGTGAATCTGTTGCTGGTCGAACGGGCGAAAGCCGCCGGCCTGGGCGACTTGTCGATCAGCGGCCATTCGCTGCGCGCTGGCCATGCGACCACGGCGGCGGAGGCCGGTGTGCCGGCCGAGCAGCTCGCCCGCACCACCCGCCACATAAACCTGTCAACGCTGGCGAAATACGTCAGGCCCGCACAGGTGCTTTCGGATTCTTCGAGCGGATCGCTGGGGCTGTAAATTCCTACCAGCGCAGCGGATTACCGTGCCCGGTTCAGCCGGCGTCTGGACCCTCATGCGCCCGGCGCCCGTTGGTATGCCCGATCCCGGAGACGATCCCTTTCCAAGGCACCCAGTGCGGCATCTCGTTCCGCCTCCGCCTCAGCAGCGCGCTTGGCTGCGATGCGCTGCGCGAGCTCGTTTCCCACCCCGGCCAATTCTTCGACCTGCGCGACGGCCAGTGACCTGGCGACGATCGCCCGCTCCGCCCAGCCCGACACCGACTCCCCGCGACGGGGACCCACGATGGCCTGCTGCTCTACAGCTCCTTGCATGGCATTCTACCTTTCGAAATTGGATGAACGAGCGCGCCACGCCATCGTCACTACGGCGATGGCACCGGCTCCGAGGGCCAGCGGGATCTCGCTCCGCGCCGCGGCGATCACCGCGGTGACGATTGCTGCCAGCAGGATGAGTCCGACTGTCCGATGCACGATCGACAGCACCCCGCCGAGGACGAATCCGACGGCCAGCACCAAGATCCACACCGTCCCGGCCCTCAGATCGCCACTGCGCGGCCGCCGCGGCCGGTCATGCGACGGTCACTGAGATGTCGGTCAGCAAGCCGCTTTTGCTGAATGTCGCCGTCGCGTAGCGGGTCACGCCGGCCGCCGGCTGTGCAGGGAAGGCGAGAACGGGAACCTTCTTGCCGTCCACGGTGACGACCGGCCCGCCGACCTTCTTTCCGTCGCTGCTGATCGTCTGGTTGGCCAGGGTGACCGAGATGACGTTGTGCGCTGTGTGCAGCTTCCAGGTAGTGCCGTGTACCGCCTGGATGCCGCCCACCGATGCATGGGTGCCCCACTGCTTGAAGTTGTGGACCACGGAGTCCGCGTCGCGCAGCCGATGGCCGTCCGGACCGCTCGGCGGTTCTACCGAAAACGCGACATTCTTCTCGGCTCGGACATCCTTCTCGGCCTGATAGACGACCATGCTGATCAAGTAGCTCTCGTGCACATCGCCCTTATCCAACAAAATCACCTGATGCGCGGAACCGGCTGAGATCGTCACGTGCAGGTCGGTGACCGGCGCGACGTAACCGAGCGGAGCGGCCTGCATGTAAATATCAAACTTTTTTGGCAGATCAGCGCAGTCTCCTGTGCCCGGCAACCCGTTGACCAGCAGGTGGCCGGCGCGTATCGACGCCAGCTGCTCGTAGTCGTAAATTTCGCCGGTTCCCTGCACTTTCGCCGACACATCTCCACCATCAAGTGGTGCGAAGGTCTGGGCGTCGACCACGGTGACCCCGGTGTCACACATGGGGAAACTGCCCGGAGAGTCGGCAGTTGAGCTGTAGCCGTAGCTGTCGAGCCCGACTGGTATCGGTGCGGCGGAGGCCGCCGGGGCGGTAGTAGTGGGGGCTTTGACCGCCACGCCGGCAGTACCCGCGGCGGATCCCGCGGCCAAGAGCGCCACGGCTGCGGCGAGCGTCACCGTTCCAATGGTTATGCGCTGACGGGTGGTGGTGGTCATCGGAGATCCTTTCTGGTGAACGGGCTGATGGGTTGGGTGGTCGTGCGGGCGGTCATCGGCTTGAAGGAATCGGTGGTGGAAGTTTCTACGCTGCAACGCAATTCTAGCACGTGCGTGCAAGGTTATCTTGCAATCTATAACTCGGTGACGTCCTCCGGCTCGGGCTGCGGATTGGGGTACAGCCCGATCAGGGCAGCCTCGATCAGAAAACCCCGCTTCCTGATCGAGGCGCTGGCGCCGACGTTGTAGGGCGCCCACGGCGGGCGTCCGCCGGGATCGGATCCCTCCACGCACGACTCCGCTACCTGGTCTTTGATCTGACGGATGTGCAGGCCTTCGAGGTGGGCCGCCTTCTGCGCGGACTCCACTCCGGCATGCTCGATCAGCACGTGCCGGTAGTCCTTGGAGTACCGGCCAAGCACGGGGCCGCCCGGTGCCCAGTAGGCGCCGCCCATGGCGTTTTCGACCTGCTTGTAGCCCGACTCCAGCTGCTTGCCGAGCGGTACGGTGCCGTCGCAGTTGGTGATGTGCCCGGTGGCGGAGCTGATCATCGTGCCGATCGCGTCGAAAATCTGCGGCGCAATATCGGTCTGGCGGTGCTCCTCGGTGGTGTCCCGCACCATCGAGAGCAGCACCCGCTGCACCTCGATCTCGGTCGGCAGCAGATCCGAAGATCCCACCGATTCGGCGTACTCGCGAAACGCCGCCCATCCGGTGGCGATGACGGCGATGTTCTCTCCGGCGCGCTCAGCGGCGAAAAGATTGTAGTAGTGGTCCTTCTTGGCATCGGACCACGCGGTCAGCCCAGCCAAACCGCCCAGCTCGCCGTCCATTTTGGCGGCCAGGTGCTGCAGGAATCCAGCGAAGCCCTGTCGGGTCAGGCCGGTATTGGCGTATGAGGCCTTGAAGCGGTTGACCGCGCCGTCCGCGCTCATGTCCATGTCGCCCTTGGCCAGCTTGATGACGGCGAGCCGTTCCATCAGGGCCCGACCGGTGGCGAAGACCTCGGAGGTCACCAAGCCGAGCGCGTGGAACTGCTCACTGTCGCGCGCCTTGCCGTTCTGCTGGGACTTGTTCCCGCCGTCACGGCCGTAGGAGCCCTGCAGGATCCGCTCCAAAACGTTGCCCGCGACAGTGTTTTTGCTCTCGTCGCTCCGCTCGGCACCGCGGCGGTAGTCGTCGCAGGGCAGCAGCAGGTGTCGGCTCCACGCCAGCACGGCCCCGACCCCGGCTGCGGTGGCGATCGGGATGCCAACCGGCAGGGCGCTGAGGCCGATCGATGACAGCGCGGAGTACACGAGTCGAGCGCCCAGCGTCTTGCCCGAGCCGGGGACGCCCTGCACCATCAGCGTGGTACCGACGCTGAGCGCCAGCGGTGCGGCGCACAGCATGCCGAGGTTCCCGATGCCCCAGTCCTTGCGGCGGGGCGTGATCGTCATGAGCGCCGCCAGCGCCTCGATGCCCGCGCGGTGCTCCTGCGGCGTGGTGGGCACCCGGTCCCATCCGGTCGACGCCGTCGTCGCCGAATTGCCGGCCGCGGCCACGGTGATGTCGTGGCGGATACCCGCCGCGGAGACCGACCCGGCCGGGGCCGCGAACAGCCAGTACCCGTCGGCGTCCACGATCCAGCCGGTGGAGTCGTAGAGCATCTCGTCGACGCGGTCCTCGTGCCCGAGGACCGCCAGCATGGTCCGCACGTCGTTGAGGTCGCTGTAGGGCGGCAGAGCAATCGGGGCGCTGGTGGCCTCCTGGATCTTGGCCGGGTTCAGCGATCCCGGGGCGTCCATGTCGATCGGGGGGCGGGCCCCGGCTTTGGTGATGATCTTGACCACGAAGGTGTCCGCGTCGGTCTTGCGCTTCTGCAGACCGTGCCAGGTCGATGTGCAGGAGCTGCGCCAGGCGACCCAGTCGGTGATCCGATCGTAGTCGGCGTACTGCTGGCGGCCGCCGCCTTCGCCGGCGACGCTGCGGATCTTCATCCGCCACAGCCCACAATGCTCGCCGCCGATCCGGGCGAAAATGGCCGTGCGCCTGGACTCGTCGGCCAGTACCGGCGTCCAGCCGGTTCCGGCTTCCAGTGCCTGATTCCAGGTCACCGGCGGCTCGGTGATCGCGTACCGCGCACTGTCTCCGCTGGGATTGATAGCCCAAATGCTCAACGGGCCTTCGGTGCTCAGTGCGTCCTCCACGACGTCACCGCCGAACACGTCGGACTCCCCGACCGACGTGTTCGCGGCGGGTAGTGCCGGGAGGATAGGAAGCGCGACCAGGGCCGCGCGAGCCGGGACAGCTGCCCGCAGCTCCTTTGGGGTTTCGTTGGCCTGCAGCAGGTTCACCAGCGCCTCGGCGCCGTCACGGACGTACAGGGCGGCGATCCGGGCCGCCGCGGCGATGGTGTCCGGTGCGTTGTGGCCGCCGGCTTCCTGGCCGCCGCAGAGATGCACCAGCAGGTCCCAGCTGGTCAGCGAGTGGAACTGGTCATCCAGGCCAAGAAAATCGATACCGCGGGCACCGAAGATTGTTACCCGCTCGTAGTCGTCGGTGAAGTGCTCGCCGCCGATGTTGAGCTTCCCGTGCGGTTCGTCGGAGAAGCTGCCGTCATCGCGAGGCATCGTGACGCCGTCACCCTCACGGAGCCAGCCGAAAGCGTCGGCCAGCAGATCGCCCACCGGGTACCCGGCGGCCAGTACGACACCGGGGCGGGTGTCGTCACCGACGACCGCAGTGCCGCCGGTGCGCGGGGTGATGTTGCGAAGCTTGATCTCCCGTGGCTCCCGGATCTGGGCGACCGGAAGCTGCGGGATTAGATCCTCGAGTTGAGCGATCGTGTACCGGACGCTCGGATCGACCGAAATCAGGCCGGTGGGGCGGGCCTTGTCCAGCTTTCGGTTGTAGGTGCCCATGGTGCGCAGCACGCGGGCGGGGTCCTGCGCGATCCCTTTGTCCCAGCCGATCTTGGCTACCGCGGCTTTCGCTTCCAGGTATTTGGCCCAGCGCTTCATCAGCGCATCGTGGGCCGGGTCATTGGCCGGGTCGAGCATCTCCCCAGCGGCCAGCGGTGCGTAGAAATGCAGCCCGCCCCCGGTGTGCACCAGTAGGCCGGCGTCGAGCACCAGATTTTTGGCGAAGCTCAGGGCGCCCGCCAGATCGGGGTTGGGGTAGACCAGATCACCCCTCTTGTTAGTAGTCACCTCTTCGCTGCGTTTGTGCCCAGGATCGGCGAGATCGATGTCGGCGTAAAGCGCGACAACGCCGGACACCTCGGCCGAGCCGCCGCGGGATCCACTCTTTTTGGGTTCGCGTCGAATCTCGGAGAGTTTGGGGGACATGAAATTCACGCCGTGCCAGACGTTAAAACGGCCAGCACACTTAGCGATCTCGCGGGAGACGTCGTTAAAGGTCGGGCCAGTGATGGCCGACCGCATCATCTTGCGGTCGTCGATGCGGTCGTCGAGGTGATTGACCGTCATCAGAGTGCCGGAAGGCAACGCGGCCACATGGTGGGCGTATAGCGCATCCCACTGCACGCGGAAAAGCTCCCTGTCGAAACCGGTCTCGCTGTCCGCCCAGCGAACATTGGCCAGCAGCGGATCGGTACCGGCGCCGTCGACGACGGTCAGCGGCACAGCGGCGTCGTCGGGGGGTAGATCCATGGCGGCGCTCATACCAGTCGCCCCGGTCCGAACATCCCGCCGCGGCTGCCGAACCGGTTGACCCCTGTCTCGGGCTTTTCGTTACCCCGGAGGTCGCAGATGCAGAATCCCTCATACGACTGCTCGCACTGGTGCCGGCCGTTCAGAGCCTCTCTAGCCAAGCGCTCGCACGTGAAAAATGCTTGGTACCACTCCAGCGGATTCACGTCGGTCCAGCCGTCGAGCTCGACGTCGATCTGCGCGAGGATCGCGCGGGCCAGGTACTTCCAGGCGTCCCCGTGAGCGGTGGGGGTCTCCATCACGGCGTGCATCTGGGAGCGGGACTCCTCGACGTAGATGACGCCGGGCAGCTGGGCCGCGATCTTGGCGATCTTCCGGCACAGCGCGAGGCTGCGGATCGGCTCGTAGTCCGTGTCGGCCCCCCTGTGCGGGGTCATCTGCGCGATGCACACGATGCTGTCGGAGGTCTGCGGGGGGAGCGGTACCAGGATCGGCCGGGGCGGCCGCTGGCGGCGGGTGGAAACACTGTTGCTGGTCATGATGAAGACCCTCTTCCGTGGGTGTGGTGGTGGTGTCGGCCTGCCGCGCGCTTCCGGCTTGTGCCCCTGACCAGTGCCGCGAATTGCGGCTCCGGCTTACTTCTCTCGACTGTACGTGCTACTTGTTCGCATGTACATTGCCTCATGAAACGGTTCTTCGACACCACGACGCTGTGGCGGTCGGCGCGAAGACCTTCAAACCGGTCTTCGAGTACCTATCCGTCGGCGGTGATTTTGGTGAGGGGTGAAATCGCCCGCTCCCCTTCTTAGTACTTGTACTCCTAGTAGAGCAGGTTGATCGTCTGCTGTCCAGTACATGTACTGAAATACTCCAACTAGCCCGCCGCCCGACACCTACGAGATATATGCGTGGGGTCCATCAGGACTCCGAATCGGCGGCGGCGACGCAAGGTGCCCACGTTCTATCCATCCCGCATCAACCCCACCCCGGAGGACAAAATGACCGCTCCCACCGCCCCTCTCCCCGACATCACGGTTTACGGCCGGCGAGGCTGTCCCGGCTGCGATGCCACGTACCGGGCACTGCGCAAGCTCGGCGTGCCGTTCACCGGCATCGACATCGACGTGATCAACGGTGCCGCCGACCGGGTCCGCGGGCTCGGTTACATCTCGCTGCCGGTGGTTGTCGTCGAATCCACCGGCGTCCACTGGGCCGGATTCCGTCCCGACCGGCTCCGCACCCTGACCGCAGGCAACGACAAGGCCGCCTGACGGTCACCGCGGAGACATGGAAAACCCCCGGCAGACCGTCTGCCGGGGGTTTTTCCATGCTTGCTGGTGAAGAGCCCGTCTCACCGCATCTGCCACTGCTTGCCCGTCTCGTGCCGCCGAGCGATCAGCTCACCGACGGCAACGGCGCGCAACACCGCGGGATCGCCATCCCAGTCCGTCTCGTCTTGCTCGTCAGACTTGAACCGGTAGTAATCACTGTTCCGGTATGTACTCACCGCGGAACGTCGACTCACTGCCAGCCGGAACACTTGTGCGGTGTACCGCCTCGAAGCCAAGACCGCACTACCCCTCACCGGCTGAGCAGTCTGCCAGCGGGCGAGTCGGACTACTGTCCGACAGAGTCGCGACCCGCCCAGCGACATGGCTTAGACTGATTCTTGTGATGATCCACTTCGGGGGCAGCGGTGGCTGACCGACTAAGTCGGCACTATTGTCACAGCCCATCGAGCCGCCTCCGGGCGGCCTGAGTCATTTGTGCAGTCGATTCACGCAAATGAAGGTCCAACTCAAGGAAGAAGTATGACGACCACTACCGTTGGCGCCGCGATCGAACGTAGCCGAAAGATGACGGCCTCCATTGAGCAAGAGCCAGGACAGCACCGAATGCTGACCGGCGACCGTCCGACAGGCGATCTGCATATCGGTCACTACCTGAGCAGTCTGCGCAGCCGTGTCGCACTTCAAGAGCGAGGCGTTGACTCGTTCGTTCTAATCGCTGACTATCAGGTCATCACAGACCGAGACTCTGTCGGCCAGATCAAGAACCACACTCTCTCCTTACTCACCGATTATCTCGCTGCCGGGCTCGACCCCGAACGCTCGACTATTTTCGCTCACTCTGCGGTGCCGCAGTTGAACCAGCTGTTGCTGCCCTTCCTCAGCCTCGTGACGCAAGCAGAGCTGCAGCGCAACCCGACGGTCAAGGATGAGCTCGCCGCAAGTCACCGACCCCTTTCTGGGCTCTTGCTCACCTATCCGGTGCATCAGGCCGCCGACATTCTCTTCTGCAAGGCTGATGTCGTTCCAGTTGGCAAGGACCAGTTGCCCCACGTCGAGCAGACCCGAGTTGTGGCCAGGCGCTTCAACATCCGGTACGCGGCGGGTTCGGAGGTTTTCCCGGAGCCAACCGCTCTGATCAATGACCAACAGCTCATCCTCGGCGTGGACGGCCGGAAGATGTCAAAGAGCCGGGGCAACGTGATCCGACTCGCCGCCACGGAGGACGAGACCGCGGCACTGATCCGAAAAGCCCGGACGGACTCCGAAAGGACGATTACCTATGAGCCCGAACGTCGGCCAGAGGTGGCCAACCTGCTCACCATCGCATCGGGCTTCACGGGCAGGGCACCCGAGTCACTCGTTGAGGACCTAGGCGGTGGGGGTAGCGGTGTACTGAAGCACCTCGTGATCGAGGCAGTAAACGAGGGGCTGCGCGCACATCGAGAGCGTCGTACGCAGTTAGCCGAGGATCGCTCATATTTGATCCAGATCCTCCGCGCTGGTAACGCCAAAGCAGAGGTGGTAGCTGATAAGACGCTCGCCGAAGTTCGTCAGGCTATGTCGATGGACTACTGAGCTGAAGCAGGGGTATGACGGGTCTTCATACTTAACAAGGCTTGAGCGTGGTTGTCACCCGGCGTGATGCGCGGGTGCAGGCAAATCGTATCCGGCGTTTCTGGTTGGTCGGGTTACGAAACCCGAACGCAATCCGTCCCATGTGCTTGACGATCCGGTTGTAGCCTTCGGACCGGCCGTTGCTGATGCCGGTGAAGATCCCTTCGATGATGGAGGACCGCCAGTCGTCGACGGTCTGCGCCAAGCGGCGGATTTGCCGGATCTGGATGTGGTCGGCGCAGAACATCTGAAAGTCGGTCAGGCGTCGCCAGACCAGCGCCCAGTCCGGGTCGGTGCCGGCCAGCTTCAGCAAATGCCGGAGCAGTTCTTTGGCCTGCCAACACTTCTGCAGGCCGCCGGCCGGGTCGGCGGTCTTCATCGCCTGATGCATCTTCACCCACTCCGCTTTGGTCAGATGTTCGCCGGCACGCAGCAGCCGGTTGCGTTGCGCCCACTCGGGTTCGACCTTGCGGCCGCGGCGGCCGCGGTTGGTCCAGGCCAGTTCCCGCCGGTAGTCGGTGACCGCCCGGTTCGCCAACGCGACCAGGTGGAACCGGTCCAAAATGACGATCGCGTGTGGTGACGCCTCTCGGACGACCTTCGCGTAGGTCGCGGATGTGTCGATCGCGACGTGCGTGATCCCGGCCCGCCACACCTGGTCCTGAGCTCCGATCCACTCGATGACCGTCTTGGAGTTGCGGCCGTTGATCTGCGCGAACAGGCCACCGGTACCGCTGATGTCGACCAGGCCGGTGTCGAACCGGTCGATCCACACCTTCACCCCGGTGTCCCACCTCGTAGCGGCCCTTGCCGCGGCGGGTCTCATCGATGCCAGCACGGTCACCGGCGGCGGTGGGGCGTCGACGGGTGTCACCGATTCGGCGTAGACGATGAACGCGCGGTGCGCGACCGGCCATGTCATGCCGTACTCGCCGGCGACATCGGACACCGACCTGGTGTGGTCGCCGATCGCTTCGGCCGTTCGCCTGCGTAGCCGGGCGGTCAACCGGGACCGGGCGGGGATGCCCGGCAGCGATTCGGTGAACGTCTTCCGGTCGCACCAATCGGTTTTGCAGCGCCAAGTCTGGTTGCGCCACAACAGGATCGGCACATCCGGCCCGATGATCACGTCCCGCGGCCGGGTGGTCACCCACCCCTTCGGTGAGGTGGACTGCTCCCCGCACTGCGGGCACCATCCCGCCAACTCCGGGTCCGTCTGGCAGCGGGCGACCCGCCGGCCGTCCCCGTCCAGCTGGACGTCGACAACGTGGAGTCCTTCGATTCCTAAAAGCAGTGAACTACCCTGATGCATGCTCGTGGTCCTTCGATCTGGCTGCCTGAGAACAACCAGTTTGCAAGGACTACGAGCCCTCAACACCGCCGACGCGCCGCCGCCCGCCAGGCCACCCCAGCCTCGTTAAGTTCGAAGAGCCGGTATGACTGCCCTTCATGCTGAGAGCGGGAACCGGCGGCCATTGAACTGAGGCACTGCAGACGCGGGCCGATCGGCGAGCAAATCGAGATGCGCACCTGGTCAAGCGGTTGAAACGTGGCGCACTACGAGCGGCGCGTCCGCTAATGCCGCTAGAGCGGCGGCGTAGCCGTTCCCGGTGGCAAGAGCTACGGTCCGTGCGGCCAGTTCAGGGCGAGCAGGATACTCACTCAGCGCACCACAAGCAGTAAGCGCCACGGCCGACATTGGTATGCGGAGCCCATCACCGGTGGCCTTCAGCAATGCCTCCTTACGGGTCCAAAGTCCAAAGAAGGTGATACGGTCAACTCGACTGTCGGTGCCGCGGATCCGCTCGAGTTCCGCTGGAGCGAGGGTGAGAGGAGCAAGGTCGTCCACTTCGATGCCCCACTCGACGCGCTCCACGTCCACGCCGATAGGAACCATGCCGTGCGCTAACGCTACGAGTACGACGTGTCCTGAGTGCGATACGGACACCTGAATGTCACTACCCAAGATCTCCGGCTTGCCGTGCGGACGATCGCAATCAGGACAGAACCGCGCGATGCGCACCTGCGCCGCATTCAGACCTAGTTCTTGTCCAGCAACAACCCGCAGCAGAGCTGCGGCCGTTCCAAAACGCGCACGGTCTGCGGCGAGTGGTAACCTCCACCAGCGTTCGCGTTCGGCTCGGCTGAGGCAACTCGGCGGTACAGCGGTCTCAGCCGACCGTGCCTGGTATACGACGCAATCCATAGTTCCGACAGCCTAACCTCGATCAATCTATTGCGCGTGTCAACGCCGACGGCCCAGCCTATCTCCTTGATGATGCCGACTCTGATTGTTGTGGTCTCCTTATAGGTTTGAATTGCAGTATGCCGAGTCCGGTGCTCGGCAGTTGGGCCGGCTCGGCCCGGCCGTGAAGGTGAAGCATGCCAAGAGAAGAGACCCCGGCGTCGTTGGTTGGTCAGGTGCTGAACCTGCGGGCTGATTTGCTTCACGGGTTGTAGCCTCCGTGTGGCCGCTCTGAACCGGATGATGATCTTCTTCGGCCCGAAGTCACGGGTGCACAACCGGACCAGTCCGCGGCTAGGATAGGTTCGAGAGGCCGATCTACAGCTGCAGCAGGGTTGTTCGCCATCCAGGCAATCGGGCAGCAAGACCCCCTCATCGGGTAGCGATAGGAACCCCTCTGATCCGAGGTTTACCCGGGTAAGACTAAATGTATGTCAGCTGCTCCCTATGCCCGGCGATCTCGTGGGTGATGGGCACCGCCGACGAAGAGGTCGCCAGGTGACGGAATCGGCCCGGAATGGAATTCTTGTGAGCGGAAAGTTACCGCCGGCCGCACCCAGGTGGCACCGATGAACCGGGTGGTTGTCGTGGGCAGCGGCTCGCTCGCCCGTGCCATCTGTCAATCCTTGGCCGTAGTCGCCGACCGACCGGTCACGGTCACGGTGGTGGGCCGCAATGCCGACCGGATTGCAGAGCTGGCCTACGTAGCCGGCGCTCGAGCGGCGCTCAGCGGAACGCCGGCCCTGTTCCGGTTCGCCGCTGTCTCGTTCGACGACGAAGCGGAATTGGCCGAGCTGCTCGCTGACGTGGCGCCGGACGCGGTGTTGCACTGTGCCTCGGTGCAGTCGCCCTGGGAGTCGGTGAGGACTCCATCTGGCTGGACCCGACTGTTGAGCGAGGCCGGATTCGGGTTTACGGCGCCGCTGCACGCGCTGCTGGCGAGTAGAGTCGCCCGCGCGGTACGGCGCAGCGGCGTGCCAGCCCGGATCCTCAACGCTTGTTTCCCGGATGCGGTCAACCCAATCTTGGCCGCGCTAGACCTGCCAATCGACGTTGGTCTGGGCAACGTCGCTCTGCTCAGCGCTTCGCTGCAGGCGGCTTGGGGACTCGGGCCAAGGGACAGGCTGCGGCTCCTCGCACATCACGTGCACCTAAACGCGCCGACCGGGCCGGACGAGGAGGCGCTGGCGTGGGCGGGTGATGTCCCGTTGACGACAGTAACGGGCGGGCTAGCCAGGCAGCGAAGTTGCCGCCGCGCCGAGCTCAACGCCGTCACCGGCCACACCGCAGCACTGTTGCTGCGGGATTGGCGCCAGGGGGCCGTCGTGTACACCAACTTGCCGGGGCCGAACGGACTGCCGGGTGGGTACCCGGTGCGTATCACTGACGACGGGATTGCACTCGACCTGCCGCCCGGCTGGGACCTGACGCGGGCGATTGACTGGAACATCCGGGCCGGAATCAGGGATGGGATCCGGGTGGAAGAGGACTGGGTCCACTTCACTGGCCGCGCTGGTGCCGCGATGCGTGCGTACGTTCCCAACTTGGCGGACGGCTTTCCGGCTACCGAACTGGAGTGTGTGGCCGCCAGCCTGCTCGACCTGCGGGCTGGCTTACGCGCCGACCCGGCAACGGGTTAGACGGTATGAGGGTCGGCCCGGCGAGGGGTTGACAGGGCCGGGGCCTCGACTACGCATAGACGTGGGTCGCCGAAGGCTCGGCCTTTGGCGCCACAGTCGTAGGAGGCCCCGGTGTTTTCAGAGCGTACAAGTGTGGGTCTGGACGTTCATGCGCGGTCGATCGTGGCGTGCGGTCTGGACACGGTGACCGGGCAGTTGCACCGGCAGCGTCTGACGCCCGCGTTCGAAGGTGTGATGGGTTGGCTGACAACGCTTCCCGCCCCTGTGGCTGTGATCTACGAGGCGGGGCCGACCGGGTATGTGCTGGCCCGGCAGTTGACGGTGGCGGGGATCCGGTGCGTGGTCGCGGCGCCGTCGAAGCTGCAACGCCCGGCCGGGGATCGGGTGAAAACGATGCCCGAGACGCCGAACACCTCGCGAAATTGCTGCGGATGGATCAGGTATCCGCGGTGCGGGTGCCTGATCCATCCGAGGAGGCGGCCCGGGATCTGGTGCGGGCCCGGGAAGACACCCGGGGAGATTTGATGCGGGTCCGGCACCGGCTGTCGAAAATGCTGCTCCGGCAGGGAATCGTATGGAACGGCGGCGCCGCGTGGACCAACAAACATGAACAATGGCTCCGCACGCATCATTTCGTGCTGACCGGTCTGCAAACCGCCTACGACGCCGCGTTCGAAACGGTGTTGATGGCCGGTGCCCGCCGGGGCCGGTTGGACGAGGCGATTGGGGTGATGGCCGCGAACTCCGAATACACGGCGGTCGCGCGGCGGCTGGCGTGCCTGCGCAGAATGTCGACGTTGACGGCGTTCGGGTGGGCCGTGGAGATCGGTTACTGGCACCGTTTCTCCGGCTCGACGATCGGCGCCTACGTCGGACTGGTCACCACCGAACGGTCTTCCGGCGGCAGTCGCTTGCAAGGCTCAATCGCCAAGACTGGGAAGACCAACGCTCGCCGGCTGTTGGTCGAGGCTGCGTGACACCATTCCCGCCCGTACCGCACCCCCGGCTTGACGATGCAGGCCCGCTGGGTGTCAGCGGTCACGTAATTCCCCAGGTGTGACGGGTTGTTGGTCACGTAATTCCCGACCCTGGTTGGTCAAGTAAATCCCCATGGGACGGCGGCGCGTCGCTGTCGTGAGGGTCCTGCTCGTGGTTGACGCTCACCTCCGGCCGACCGGGCCTGGACGGGAGCGCGTTGATGAGCAGGAGGACGTTGGACGTGGTGGATCTAGTGGAGTTGTTCGTGCACTGGGAGGCCGGACGGTCGCAGGAGCAGATCAGCGAAAGTCTGGGTTTGGCCCGCAAGACCGTTCGGAAGTACTTGGCGCCGGGCGGCCCGGCCTCCGGTGAGGCGGTGTGGGCGCAGCGGATCGCTGCGTGGTTCCCGCAGGGTCACCGACGGGCGGCTGCGGCAGGTGACGTGGCCGGCGATCCAGGCGCACCGGGAGTACATCTGCGGACAGCTCGAAGCTGGGGTGACGGTGTCGACGATCAGTCAACGGTTGATCGACGAGCATGGGTCGTTGGCGTCACGGTCCTCGTTGCGTCGCTGGATCGCCGCGAATCTGTCGGAGCTGACGTTGCGGGACAAGGCCAGCCCGCCCAAGCCGCCGGCGCCGCCGGGCAGCGAAGCTCAGATCGATTACGGCAAGCTGGAGATGTGCACCGATCCGGCGACCGGGACCCGACACACGATCTGAGCGTTCGTGATGGTGCTGGCCTGCTCCCGCCTGATGTTCGTGCGGCCGGTGATCCGGTTGGATCAAACGTCCTGGTGTGACAGTCATGTCCAGGCATTCGAGTTCTTCGGCGGCACCCCGGCCCGGCTGGTACCGGACAATCTGAAGACCGGCGTGGACCGGCCGGATCTGTATGACCCGCGAATCAACCGCACGCACCTATTCTGAGTTGGCCACCCACTACGCAGTGATCGTCGATCCGGCGCGGGCGTTCAAGCCGAAGGTCAAACGGGCGATGCCCTACGTCCGCGACTCGATCTGGCGAGGCAGGGAGTTCACCAGCGTGCAGCAGATGCAAAGCGTGGCGTTGACGTGGTGCAGGCAGATCGCCGGGGCCCGGGCGCACCGCGCGGGCGATGGCCACGTTCGCGATCACCAGTCTTTTCGTGCGGGCGTGGTAGACCTGCCACCGGTCCGCCAGGCGCCGATTGCCCTCGTGGCCCCGCGCGCTCGCCGCGGGAGTGGTCAGCGCCCAGCTGTCGATGTTCACGTAATTCCTCAGGGGCTGTGGTCACGTAATTTCCCACGTGGAGCCCTGCGGTGTCAGGTCTAGTCGGTGCTGGCGGGTGTTGTCGAGTCGCCGCGCCTGGGTCGTTTGCGGGGCCGGAAGGACGGTCCGTCCATGAAGACCTGGTGGCTGATGTTGATCAGTCGGTCCAGCAGTGATTCGGCGACGACGGGGTTGGGGAACAGCGGATACCAGTCGATGGGTCGGCGGTTGGAGGTGAGGATGAGTGGGCGGTGGTTGACGGCCGGGTCGGAGATCAGTTCGTAGAGGTCGTCGGCTTGGGCGGCGGTGTGCTCGCGGAGGGCGAAGTCGTCCAGGATGAGGACGGCCGGGCGGGTGTAGTCGCGGACGCGTGCGCCCCAGGTGCGGTCGGCGTATCCGCCGGCCAGGTCGGCCACGACGCGGCTGGCTTTGGCGAAGCGGACTTCTCCGCCGCGGCGCGCGACGGCGTGGTCCGAGTGCCTGGGCGACATGGGTTTTGCCTACTCCGACCGGCCCGAACAGAATCACTGATTCCCCGGCGCCCAGCCAGCGCAGCGCGGCCAGGTCGCGGATTTGCGCTGCGGGGACTTTCAAGTTGGCGGTGAAGTCGAACGATTCGAGGGTCGACTGTTCCTCGAATTTGGCTCGGCGGATCCGGCGGGTCAGGGCCGCGGATTCTCGGCGGCCGATCTCGTCTTCGCAGAGGACCTGCAGGAACTCTAGGTGCCCCAGGGTGCCGGCGCGGGTCTGCACCAGCCGAGCGTCCAGGGTCTACAGCATGCCGGTGAGTTTCAACGTTCGCAGCGCATCTCGCAGCGAAGGTTCCAAAATGGTCACAAGGTTCATCCGATCTTGAGAAGGTGAGAAGGTGAGCGGGACAACAAAATGCACGATCGCTCAGGCCTGGCAGGGCCCCGGCAGGGGTGTCAGGCGAGGAGTTCTTGCGCTCCGCGTAGGAACGCCGGTGCGTGCGGGGCGGGGGTTGTGGTTGCTGGCGTGGGTGTTTCGGTGCCGGCGGCCAAAATGCCCTTGATGGTGCGGTAGCTGGGTCCCCGACCGTCAGGGCTCGGTCGCAGGCCGATTCCAGCCGAGCGTCGCCGACGCCGGGCCGCCCGGCCAATCCGAGGATGCCCTGGGCGGAGAGGAGCCGATGGATCGCGTTGACCGCCATCAGCTCCTCGATGACGCCCGCGCAGGCCGGCCCAACCAGGGTGGCCTGCTGAGGGCACCAGGTGGGGGTGCGCATGTGGAAGGCGATCTTCTCCGGCGGGTAATGCTCGAAATCGGTGGCCCGGCCGGGCCCCGGCAGCAACGCGTGGGTGGCCACCACCCTGCCGCCGTGCAGGATCTGCACATGGGCGCCGGCGGTCCGGGCATCGACCTGCTGCCCGATCAACCGCCACGGCACCGAATACAGCCGGCCCTTGCCGACCAGCACATGGCAGTGGACGCCGACCTTCCCGACCGACCACACCGTCAACTGGAAGTCGGCTCGAGGTAACGGCTGCAACGCATCTCGCTCCACTGCGTCGAACACCGACTGGGGGCTGACGCCGTCCAGACCGGCGGATTGGCTGGCTGGTGCTGGTCCCTGGCGACCCTGGACTAACGGGAAAGCGCCTGACAAGGCGCACCTCACAGACTGCCGGGCGGCGGTCGAAGGCTGTGGCAGTGCAGGAGCAACCCGCGATCTAGCTACTTTCTCCTGAAAAAGTCGGGGGCTGAGTCGTTGCGGCGCAGCGGCTTTTGCTACTGATGTCCGCTGATTGGGGACCTGTTCGTGGGAGAATAGGTCCAAGGATCGGGTCGAGCGGCTGGGAGTTGTTGGATGCTGAGAACGCACGCTGAGCAGGTCAGCCTGTGGGAGGCGGTTCTCCCGGACGAGGTCCGCCGGTTGCCGGTGGAGTTGCAGCGGGTCGACCGTCTGCTGGACGACGAGGTGTTCTTCGGCCCGTTCGTACCGTTCTTCCACCCGACCGCGGGTCGGCCGTCGACGCCGATGGAAACCTATCTGCGGTTGATGTTCTTGAAGTTCAGGTTTGGCCTGGGGTACGAGTCGTTGTGCCGGGAAGTAGCCGATTCGATCACTTGGCGGCGGTTCTGCCGGATCCCCCTCGATGGGGTGGTGCCGCACCCGACGACGTTGATGAAGCTGACCACCCGCTGCGGAACGGCCGCAGTAGACGGGTTGAACGAGGCGTTGCTGGCCAAAGCGGTCCAGGCGAAGGTGCTGCGCACTGATCGGTTGCGGGCGGACACCACTGTCGTCCCGGCGAACGTGGCCTACCCCACCGATTCGGGGTTGTTGGCCAAGGCGGTGAAGCGGATCGCGATCACCGGCCGGCGGATCAAGGCCGCCGGTGGCGCGGTGCGCACACAGGTGCGGGACCTGTCCCGGGCGGCCGGGAAACGGGCGCGCGGGATCGCGGCGAAGCTGCGGATGAGGTCTGCGCAGGGCCGCGGCGAGGCGCAGGCCGTCGTGCAGCGGATCACCGGTGAGCTCGCCGACCTGGCCGAGACCGCAGCCAAGGATGTGGAGAAGATGCTGCTCAACGCCCGGCGGGCGTTACGTCGGGCCCAGATCAAGGCGCAGAAGTTGGCTGCCGCTGGTGGGATGGACCCGATCGCGGGTCGCCGACGTGGACGGCTGCACCGCGCGGTGAACGACCTGGCCGAGTTGCTGGATGCGACCACGAAAATCGTGGCGCAGACCAGGCAGCGAGTGGCCGGGACGACCCCGCCCGGAGCGACCCGGCAGGTCAGCCTGCACGATCGCGATGCCCGGCCGATCGCCAAGGGACGGCTCGGAAAACCGGTCGAATTCGGCGGCAAAGCGCAGGTCATGGACAACGACGACGGTGTCATCGTGGACCACAACATGGAGCCGGGGAACCCCGCCGACGCCCCGCAACTGGCCAAGGCCGTCACACGGGTGATCGCCCGGACCGGCCGGAAGCCCCGCACCGTCACCGCGGACCGCGGCTACGGCGAACAGAGCGTCGAGGACGACCTGGCAGCCCTAGGTGTCCGGCACGTCGTGATTCCTCGGAAAGGTAAGCCCGGCAAGGCCCGGCAGGCGGTGGAACACCGGCGGGCGTTCCGGCGGACGGTGAAGTGGCGCACCGGATGTGAAGAACGGATCAGCACCCTCAAACGGGGATTCGGGTGGGACCGCACCCGGATCGATGGCACCGAAGGAGCAAGGATCTGGACCGGACACGGGGTCCTGGCCCACAACCTGGTCAAGATCGCCGCCCTGACCGCCTGAAACCCCAAGGACCCGAGACCGCAAGCCCCAGAACCTCTCCCGACCGCGAACCGCCAACCGCGCCGGAGCCAAAACAGACTATTGGTGAGTGGCGGGAGGGAACCTCCCCCTCCCGCTCTCGTAGAACCGTACGGTCGCGGTAGGGACCGCCCTCTCGGGCGGCCCCCCGCACAGATCCCAGCGTGCGGGATTACCGCACTGGGCTCCTACCTCGGGTACGGACGTCGAAGCGCACGCTGGGCCAGGGATGTGTGATGCGGACGGTGGGTAGCCATCGAGTGGCGAGCCGGTTCATCCGCTCCCAGTTCAGGCGGGTGCGCTGGCTGCGGCGCCGCAACGCCCGAAACCAGTGCCAGGTCACCTGCGTCCGGAACGAGTTCACCGCTGGACTATTGCCTGGCACGGCGTAGTAGGCGAGATGACCGCGCACCACGCTGGCCAACCATTGGCCCTGCTCGGGGACGGGTAGATGCCGCCGCCGCATCAGCTCGGTTTTCACCTCGCGGAGCTTTGCCCGCACCCGGTTCGAGATCGTGAAACGCCGCAATCCGAAACGTCCGGTCCTGGTCCTCCCGCAAATATGCGTGAAACCAAGAAAATCGAACGTCTCGGGCTTACCCAGACCCCGCACCGCTCGGTTCCGGGCGGCGTGCCGCCCGAACTCGATCAGCCTGGTTTTGTCCGGGTGCAGTTCCAACCCGAACTTCGCCAACCGCTGACGAAGTTCACGAAGGAATTGCCGCGCGTCCTGGTGATGCTCGAAACCCACGATGAAGTCGTCGGCGAACCGGCTGATGATCACATCGCCGTGCGCATAGTGACGTCTCCACCAGGTGACCCATAGGTCCAAAACGTAGTGCAGGTACACGTTGGCGAGTAACGGCGATGCCGATGCCCCCTGCGGTGCCCCTACTGGCGTCTCCGACCATTCCCCGTTCTCGATAACGCCTGCGGCAAGCCATTTCGCTACCAGCCGCAGGACCCGCTGGTCCGCGATCCGGTGCTCCAGAAACTTCATCAACCAGTGATGATCCAAGTTGGTGAAGAACTCGCGGATATCCGCGTCGAGCACCCAGTTCACCTTCTTCCGCTCGATCCCGACCGCGAGCGCATCCAACGACTGATGCGGGCCGCGACCCGGCCGAAATCCGTAGGAGAAGCCGACGAAATCCACCTCGTAGACGGCGTTGAGCACCTCGACGACGGCCCGCTGGGCGATCTTGTCTTCCAGCGTGGCGATGCCGAGCGGCCGTAGCCGCCCGTCCGACTTCGGGATGTACGCCCGACGAGAAGGACTCGCCCGGTAACGCCCTGACTGCAACCTGCCGTGCAGATCCGCAAGATTGCTCTCCAGGTCCTGCCCGTAGGCCGCCCACGTCTGACCGTCCACCCCCGCAGCGGCCCTCGGACTGATCGCCCGATACGCCGCCCGCAGCCGGACGATGTCGACGTGGTGCAGCAGCGCCGTGAACCGCGCTCCCTGCTCCCTTGCTGCTACTTGACGCACACGATCCAACGCACTGGACCCGTCTGATCCGGCTCTGTGTCCGGGACGCGTTTTGCTGGCCGTGTTCCCCTTGGTCACGCCCCTTCCCTCCACCGCCTCCGCCGCCGGAAACCCGGCATTGTTCAACGGTTTCGCAGGTACTACGGGCACGTCCGACTTCCCATCACCGTTCATTCCAGGATTACCGCCTCGGCGTTGCCTGGACGGCCCGACCGGTCATCCACCGAACGGGCGGTCATGGGATCTCCCGGTTCTCGCGCATGAAGGCTCCACGCATGCCCTGGTTCTCCGACCGCGCGGGGTCCGCTGGCGCCTCGCGGTAACGCCGCCAGCAGTGTTGCCTTCCGCCCTATCAACGGCGTGGGCACCCCGAAGTGGGGAATTTCGCGGCTCAATAGCCCGGCCTACGTGTACCCCTGTCAACGCTTCGCTGCGCCCTCGCGGAACGCCAACGCATGACTCGGGGCCACCGTGGATCGCTACTCCTTCGGTGTAGAGCGTTTCCATCTCCTCCTCCATGCCGGTTTATCCCGGCGCTTTCTGACAGTCTCCCGTCATACGGCTCCCACAGATCGGCGTCCGGTGATGGAGACAAGCTGCCAGTGGGCGAAAAGGGTTGGCTGCCGCTGTTGCACAGCGTCCAACATCTTCTGCGCCCGGGCTGGGCTGCCTCGCAGCCGTTTGAATTTGTGCATGGCCCATCGAAGAAGGTGCTCATCGATGCGCCGCATCAGGGGAAACAACTCGGAGTGGTAGAAGACCCCGTAATAGTTGATCCAGCCTCGCACTTGGGCGTTGATGGCCTTGGCGATGCTGGACAGGTCCGTGCTCACGCGACGGTTGAGGTGCCAAGCCCTGATCTGCTGGCCTTTCGCCTTCTTCGCCTGGGAACTCATGGCCGGAAGGAAATTCACGAAGAACCCTTTCCGGCCGCGAGCCAGACGACCCCGGAAGGTATAGCCGAGAAAATCGAAGCTGGTGCTCTCGAAGTCCCCGACGCGGTTCGCGTCCTTGCAGTACACGACCTTCGTCTTCTGCGGGTGCAGCTTCATATTGGGTGACTTTGGCGCTTCGCGATGGTTGGTCCTGAGCATCAGATCAATAGGGCGTGGCGCTCTGCCATCGGACCGGCGTGACTAGAGCGTGTCTGGTAATTCACCGGAGATGCAGCACGCTGGCCGCCAAGTGGACGCCGCCGAGGAATGTCAGGGCGTGTTTGTCGTACCTGGTGGCGATGCCACGCCACTGCTTGAGCCGGGCGT
>JAABUK010003040.1_pt1 | contig 28940 bp, 38 predicted proteins | sample 5559141 | NCBI WGS metagenome assembly JAABUK01 (sample SAMN10711869, study PRJNA513367) | rock metagenome | isolation source: Antarctica rocks | place: Antarctica: Victoria Land, Pudding Butte nord | collected 2016-01-03
TTTACTTGCTGTGACTGCTAGCAGTCAGGCCAAATGTATTTCTGATAGCTTAGGCAGGATGGACACCAGATTCAACTTACCACTAATTAGTTGATTGAAATTTGTGCAAATCATGTGGACATATGGGTTTTGTGGTACCACAGACTCGTTGCCGGCATACACGAAAGCCGTCATTGGCTTCTTCATGCAATCTGGCATGTACCATCAGTTTCACTAATGCGAACACAGCTATAGGCTTCGCACGGCCGGCCGGCCTCGAGCACGCTGCCAATCGCCAGCAAATTGAAGTAACCAATCAGGTATCATGGCTGACATGGCTACATATGTATATTTGCTTGGCCACACCTTGCTATAGCAGCTGCTGTGCTCAGCAGCAGCTATTATGGCCAGCATCTAGTCAACAGGTCGAGGGATACAAAAACCTCTTATTGATAAGCACAATGTAATGTCAGTACAATCAATACAAGTCAAGTGCATTGTACATCATAAATAGGCATGAAGGAAGTCAACATTACCTACACTCATGCTCAAACAGCACTTATAGCCAGAAACGTCGTGGGCATAGCAAAATGTGATACAATGTTCACAGCTGATCTACATTGTCCATGCTGTTGTCCCCCAACATGGTTATCGAACCCATTATGCAACGAGCATTACTGACACGGCTGTACATTTGTCTGTAACTCAGCAGCAGCATTGGCTAGCAATACATTCGTTTCCGACCGATTTCGCTTGCGCTTATTGCTTTTGCCATCAGAATCATCCTTGGATGCTGCACCAGTCGTAGGGCCAGCATCATGGCTACCCACCCATGACAAGGGAGGAGCAGGGTGACCAGCCATTGGTGACACGCTGCCTGTAGCATGGCACCAGAATACCTTATATGCTCATGTCAGCCTCAAAAGCAATACATACAGCCTCAAAAGCAATACAAACAGCCTCAAAAGCAATACATACAGCCTCAAAAGCAATACATACAGCACAAGCAGATGGCAGGAGAAGCCAGTGGCTTTAAACCAACACACCTATTTCCTTGATAGATTGGATCTCGGATACACTTTCCCAAGGATACACTTTCCCAATGATACACTGATTTGCAGAGCTTGGTAAAATGCCTGGATCATGGGGGTGTTGCATCACATAAAGTATGCAGTCACACAAGGTTGTGTTAGCCACCACACCTATCTGGCACTCAGCAGTGCAGCACAATAGACACAAATTCACACCTGCAAGCTTCCAGCATTGTGAAGAGTCAGGAGGGTTTGGAGGGGCTGGTTGTGCCAGGGCTGGGGTGTTCCATGGGGATAGCATGCTAAGTGGGCCCTGGGGAGCAACTTGAGCTGGTGCTTGTGCCTTGGGGTCTGGGGGTGGGTCTTCCGGGGTCTTGAACAACCCCTGACCACTGCCACTGCCACCTACAACATAGCACTCTGCATCAGATCAGCGTATTTGACAGACGCAATCATGACCAGCTGTGATCATCAGCAGCATGTTGATTTTCATCTCCTAGAAGAAGCAAGCAAGATGACCATCTGCCTGCATAGAAGCCTGCAATCTCAACGTAAACTTGAAAAGCAGTCAGTAATCCAATGAAAGCAGCACAAAACAACACAACAGAGCCTTGCATAGCTGCAGCAGCTGCATTTGTTCCAAGTGTTGCAAGATCCCTGCCATGACATTCAGAACCTCCAAATGCTCGACCCTGCTAGAGCCCACGCTTGGGTAGCAGATAAATTCAGCTGGTTGGCATTTGTGAATCCTAGATGTGCTGATCATGTCTATCACTTACTTGCAGGAACAGAGGAGAATCAACACTCAGACAACAGAAAAGAACTCATTGTTGCTGCACAGCAAGGGGCTCACCTTGTGAGGGTGGCATCCTTTGAGTACAAAGCAGGGGATCTTCCTCAGAGCTCAGGTCCAGCCTGAGCCCCCCGGGCTGCCCCTGGCTATCATCCTGCCCCGCAGACACCTCATCAAGGGCACCTGGCAACACAACCGCTGGCCCAGCCACTGCAGCTGCTTCTTTTGCCTCTATGCCTGCTTCTGCTGCTGCTGCAAATCCACACCCAGCTCTTGCATCTGCTGCTGACTTTGCCAAGGTTTGAAAGTCAGCGTCGGTCTTGGCTGGCTTTACAGATGGTTGTGCTGCGGCACGCCCTGCTGTGTGAGATGCTGTTGGATGCACCTGGAGGCCTTTGATTGGGGGCAGACTTGCTGAGCAGGACTGCATATCGGTCTGTGCAGGCTGACTGCCTGATTTGGCAAGCTCTGGTGTTGGCAGGCGCTGCCGTTTGCAGGACGCCCCACCCTGCCTCTGACTCATACCATGACCATTGCCTGGATGCATGCTGCCCTGGGCAGGCTCTTCTTCAGAAGCCTTTCGCTTCTGTCCCTGCCCTTGCAGCCTGCCTGCCAGTTCTTGAATGGGGTCCAGCCTGGGGCCCTGTCCCGGGCCCTGCTCTGAGGTTTGCCCATCTGTCTGGCCCTGCTGCTGCCTCTGTTGTGGCACGACCTGTCTCAGTCCACTTGATCCTGTGTAGCCATGCAATGCCGCCCTGAATAAGCTGATCAGATCTGGCCCTGCAGGCGCCGTAGGAACCTTGCCAGCTGTCTCGCTGGTCTCAGGCTGACCCGTACATCCTGGCAGGGCAGCATTCTCTAATAGGGAAGCCTGCTGTGAGTTGACATCAAGCAGTCGCTGCTGCTGAGTCACTGCTTGGGGAGCACCGTGCAGAGCGCCGCTCGCCGCAGCTTGGTTGCTGTCTTTCAAGGCTTGTTTGGCATGAGACGCTACAGGCGCCTGATCTGCAGCTGAGGATGTTTCACCTTGAGCTGTCTGCAGCTTGCAAGGCATGCCTGCCATATCTGTAACTGCAGCTTCTGACTGATTGGGTTGGCCTGTAGGCACAGCCAGCAGCCTGACAACAAGCCGGTCATCAGGCCGTACAGCTATGCCAGCACTGGCAGCACCATCAGCACTGGCGTCGGCATTGTCCTGCGAGTCTTGAGAGTGCTTCTCAGCCAAGGTGTGGAGCTGACTGATGGCTACTTGCCACTGTTGCTCACTGCTGCCTCCAGCTTGCTCGCCTGCTGCTGCCTGGTGCTGCAGGCCATGCTGCTGGTCTGCCCTGTGCTGCTGGTCTGCCCTTTGCTGCTGGTCTACCCTTTGCTGCTGGTCTGCCCTTTCAGGCTGCTGGCCTGTGCCTTCAGGATGCACACGCTGCTGGGCACTCTCACTTTGGTGAGTAGACTGTTGCGGTGGTGACTGCACGGAACCCTGGTGGTTGATAGGACCTGCCTGTGCAGCCGGTACTAATGGGGCCGTTGTTCCTGAAGCAGCCATGGCAGCCATGGCTTGCTCAGCCACCTCCTGCCTTGCTAGCCGCAACTCTGGTGATGCTGAGGAAACATTGGCGTGGATGTGCTTTGCCTGACCCAATGGCTTCTGCCTTGCAGACTGAGCAGGCTTGCCAGCATCCATGGCAGAACCTGCATGGGGCTTTCTGGCTAGCGTCAGCTGCTGAAACGTCAGCTTCTTTGCAGCATGCTGCCGCATTGCAGTGCTGCCGGAGCAGGACTTGGACCGCCTGGCTCTGACAACCACTGCTGCCACACCATGCACAGCATTGGCATCTGCCACAGCAGCCTGACTGCAGCTCCCAGGCCACCTGCTGGGCTCAGAAGATGCCTGATTGGCTACTGCAGGCTTTGCTTGGGCCTCAGCTGGCTTGATGGGCTGCTTGGCATCTGACTGAGCAGGCATTGCTGTGACACTGATGCCAGCTTGCAGAGGATCTGCCTTGGGCAGCGTTCCCTTACCACTGTTTGGCATGCTTTGCTGTGCTGGCTGCTTCATAGGCTGTGCCTTTGCCTTGACACCCTGCTGCTTCATAGGCTGTGCCTTTGCCTTGACACCCTGCTGCTGCTGCTGCTGACAATGCATGGGATTGGCATCAGCAGGCGTAGGTCTGTGCAGTGTGTCAGCAAAGCTGGGGTCTGCAGTTTGCAGATGGGTGTCCAGCAGCTGAGGTTGGCCTGCTGGTGAAGGCTGCTGCGTCTGTGAGTTGCACACTGCCAGCTGATGTGCAGCAGCGCCTTCTCTGGCTTGCGACAGCACTGCATGGACGCATTTGCAGTGAGCACAGACACCATGAGTGGCAGTGCATAACATGTTTTCCAAAATGTGAGGCAAGCAGGCACTCAAATGCTCGTGTCAATTCGACAGATTACTGCTGGCAACTTGCAAGCAATGACCTCACAGTGTTAGGCATGAGACAAGAAATCAATACACTCAGAGCAGCCAGATGTAAGGGGTTAGCAACTAGAAGAAGTTCACACGCTTGCCAAAAGTGTGCAAGTGCGTAGCAAGTGAATACCTGACAGGGGTTGTGCAGGCTTTCGATGGCCTGGTGAGGTGGAGTCCTTCTGGCTGTCCATGAGCAGGAAGGCTGCCACATTCACACCTGCACATCTCAACACCCTTGCAGCAGAAAAGAAGAAGAAAAAGGAAAGACCACGCCTCTCGGCATCAATTCAATTATAAGCCAAGTGTTATACCAGGCTGCCCAGGTGCCTTGCAGCATGCAACCACATCTTGTACACTGTGCAAACCCTTTCAGCATCATGCCACTTCTCAGGAGATATGGCAAGAGTGATGGTGAAGCTGCTTATGAGACGCATTCTTGGACACATGGCAGGATTGTACATGCCTGCATAGCCCGTGCTTGCATAATCAGTTTTAAAGATGCCAGGATGGTATGTGCTGAGCAGTTGTGCTGCTAGGCTGCATGGAGCAGGCAAAAAACAGACCCCGTTCGTTCAACAACTGTGCAGTTGGTGCATACATCCAAAGCAACTGCTTGGTAGCATATCAAGGCTGTGATCCTGTCCTGTGCATTGTTTAGTAGAAAGAGGCAAAAGTACCTTGTGTGCCTGCCTGCTCATCAGAGTTGTTGACCAACACAACTCGCAAGGGCCCTGCCTGTCTTGGAGTTGGACTGGAACCTGACCTCTCACGCCCTGCAACCATGTGACTCATTAACTCCTAGGCAAACACATGTGGCAGCTCTGATGAGCAATCAGAGCACAGAAAGTGGGCCATGCAGGCAGGTAATCATAACAACAATAATAATAATAACTACGCTTTCCAGTCCATGATGAGGTAGCTAGGTACGTACAAGCAAATGAACACAGAAAAGTGGGCAGCAACTGTTCAGCAGCTCATGGCACTCTTGATTCATGCAAGTTGTACATCCCACACATTGAATGCATTGCAGATTGGCTTATGCATGCCTAACCATCCATGAAACTGTGTCTATGCCTTCAACAACTATGACAAGATTTGCAATGGTGTACTACAGGTGGAAATCAGGCTGTTCACCAGCATGCTGCACGATCTGGCAAAGGACATGATCTGGCATAGAAAATTACAGAGTGCCAAGCTCCCAGACATGCCTCATCATAAACTCATCTGCAATCTCAGAGCATGCTCTTGTGTGAGCAGGATGCCTCATTTTAAACTCATCTGCTTCTTCAGCTAGCTTTGAACATATTGTGCGACTCACCGCATGGGGACTGAGTGGGCTGAGAACGGTTCTCTGATGAGTCAGGCGTCTCAGGCACTCGCTTGTGGCTTGAGGTACTTGGCTGAGAAGCATCATGCAAGCGAGCCTTGTTGGCACCCTGCTCAGCATTTGCTGGCCACCTTGCAGCGTCTGTCCCAGGACCTGACTTATGCCCATGCTGAGCAGTGGCAGCCAATGAAGTGTTCCCAAACTGGCTGGCACTATCTGCTTCTGGGACTGCGTGATCCCCAAGATGCTCAATGGGTCCAGCAGGGGCAGGGGCAATGGGAGTGCCAAAAGCTGAGGATATACCCTGAGGCGTTTTGTCCTCTGTCATGTTTTGCTCTGAGGCCAGGCTTGCCAGGTGTCCGCCAGAGTGCCTGCTGTGATCCTTGCTCTCACGTTGCTGCTGCTGCTGCTGCTGCTGCTGCTGCTGCTGCTGCTGCTGAAGAGGCTGATCCTCATGCCCTTGCTGTGTGCAGGCCTTGCGTGGCAAGTGCATTGGCAGCGCCTCTAGTGAGCAGCCTGATGAGACCTGCTCAGAAACGTGCATACGAGCATCCACATCAAGCCCAGTGCCTGAACCACTAACAGCTAGTGCTGCTGCTGTTGCTGCCACACTGCTCGGACCTGCGTGCTCTTTGCATTGCATCTTGCCGCGCTTTGCTTGCTCTGCTGTCTGATTGAAGTCAGGCTCGACAGGGTCAGCAGCAGCAGCAGCAGCAGCAGCAGCAGCAGCAGCAGCAGCAGCAGCAGCTGCTGCTGTGGGCTCTTTTGCATCAACAGCATGGTGAAGAGGCACAGAGGTGTGTGGGTCTGGCTGCAGCCGTTGTTGAGAGCAGCGCCCAGGGCTGTCTTCTGAATCTGGGATGATCACCTCTTGCTGAGAAGCACATGCAGCATGTGCAGCGTCATCAGCACCTGACACGAGGGGTGCCTGTCTGCCTGCAAGCAAGATTTCCAAAAGAGCGGGCTTTATCATGTCCAGTGGGCCTGCTTGCACTGTCTGAGTATTTGCCATTTCAGACAATAGTCTGTCTGACCAGTGTCTCAGGTAGGCTTGAAGCAGATTGTGAGTGGCTGTGTAGAGTACATTCTAGATGCAAAATGGTGATGCTGGGCACCCAAAAGCTCAATGAGCAACTCAAGCACGCAGCGCAGCAGACACTATCTTACAGTGGCAGACAGATACACTGCTTGATGACCTGAGGACGAAAACACACACCTGACACGTTGGGCTCCTCGTTTGCTCTAGATCTGAGCACTGGGGTGAACAGCACTCCAGGCTGTAGGCCTGCCCCAGCATGTTTATCGGCTTGAAACCGGAAACTGCCCTCTGACAGCACAAGCTCTGGAGATGCCCCCAACATGTCCGGTGCAGCTGGCAGAGAAGACTTTCCATCGCCAGCATCTGGACTTGTGCTCATACCTGCTGACTGTTTCACGCATAGAGCATCACAGGCAAGCAGTGCTGGCTGTGCTGATGTTGCAGCACCTGTGCAAGCAGCTGCTGCTGTCGGTGCCACAGCTCCGCACAACATTGGCAGAGACTGAGCACTGCTGCTGCTTGGCCGAACTTTGCTGCTGGCCTGAGCTGTAGGCGATGGTACTTCTGTGTCTTGACACAATGTGGCAGGTGCCGCTGTGGTGAGCGCTGGTGCATGCTGCTGGCTGGTTGACTCCTCAAGAGCTTCACCACGTACAGAGGCTGCTGTGTTGTCACCAGTAACTGAGCTGACAGCAGGCTGACCTTGCTCCACACTCTGGAGCAGGACGCTGAATCCTGGCAATGCTGGCCCGCCCAGTCTGGCTGTGGGCAGGGCCTGTGGAGTTGGGTCACAGGGCTGGTCAGCGAGTGCTTCTGCTGCGCTGCCCTGCTGATCCAGCCCTGCCTGTAGCCCAGGACTAGGTATAAGCCCTTGCACCATCCGCTGCTGCTGCTGCTGCTGCTGGGTTTGCTGACGCACAGAGGGACTGTGCGACAGGTTTTGCTTGGAAGCAAGTGTGGTAGCTCCATCCAAGCTGCCTGTAGCAGCTCTGTCAACTGGCTGTTGAAACCCATGCAGCCTGTTTTGGCTGACCAGGCTTGAGCTGGGAGCATGTTCCTGTGCACAACTGTTGCTGGCTGGCGTACCTGATAGCAAAGACATGCGTAGCACAGGCAGCTGAGTGTTTACAGGACTCGAGACCGCTGCTGACATCATGGGCAAGAAAGGTTGCTGTTGAAGTGGTTGCTGCTCCTGCTGCAGCTGAAAGTTTACAGCTGAGGCCACCAAAGTTGCACATAGTGACGAGCCATCAGACATTGAGGTGCTTGCATTGGGCATGCTGCCACTGGGAGCACAGTGTCTGCTGGCCACTGCCAGGTTTTGTGGGTGCTGCTGCACAGTGGTCTGATCTAAGCTATGGGCAGATGCCGGTGAGAACCATGGCATGACTGAAGCTGCTTGTGGGTTTTCTGCCATCAGGGGAGGCTGCGAGCATGCTGGGAAGGTCGGCATGTTTGCATGAGGCTGGTCTGAGCTGTGAACCTGAGGTGCATATTGACAGAGACCAGCGCAGTGTCTGCTGTCTCTGCTCTGACAAAGACTTGAGGCAGGGAAAAGTTCAGCTTGATGTGCCTGCTGTGTCTGTGCAGCAGCATGCTGCTGGCCTGAGCAATGATGCTGTGCTGGCTCTTCAGTAACAGGCATTTGCAGGGCTGGAAGCTGTGCTGCAGCCACCCCTGTCTGCCCTGTTTGGAGATGAAATGAGGGCTGTTGAGGAGCAGCATCAGGGATCAGGCCTGCCTGATGATTGGCAAGGATGAAAGGGCTTGCAGCAGCTTGGGTAGGCTGTCCTGAGTGTTGCAGCTGGCGTTGGTACACAGGCCAAGATGGCGGAGCTTGCAGTGTAGCATCAGCAAGGCAACGTTGCCGAACATGATCAGAGATCTGCTGCATCACCTGGAATGTGACAGACCACATGCAGTGCTGTAGCATGATACTTACTAGAAGATCACGGCACTGCTTGTTGTCCAAGCTCAGTCAGAAAGCTCGGCGGTAAGTCCAAGCCAGCAGGCAAGCAGACAATTCACCTGAGCAAATGGTGGCAATTGGACTGTGGCTCTTGTTTCACTCACAATCCTAGCACGTTGTGCAAGTTCCTGCTCACAGTGTGCCAGCATAAGCCTCTCAGCAACCTGAACACAAATTACAAGCTGTATGAGTGGCCTGGTGGACATTTCAAGGTTGCTTGCTCAAGGTAGCTCCCGATTAACTTACCTTGCTGGTCACGCCAGTCTGGAGCTGCAGCTGCTGACTGTGTGCGCTGTTCTGTTCAGCATGAGCTTGCAGTGTATAAGACAGCTGAAACAGTTGCTGCAGGGCGTGGTTGAGCTGTAAATGAAGTTCGTGATGGGCCTGCAACATGTTACATACGATGATGAAGGGTTGTCTCGCCTGCCAAGGTTCAGCCTCGATCAATACCTGAGGAACATGCTGCTGCTGCAACAAGAACCTTGCAATCATCTCTACCCTTTGCGCTGTCGCTGACAATTGTAACAAGGCAGCAGCCTGCAAAGCCTGTCTCACATCAAAGGCGGTTGAGTCATTTGACGAACGCTTGCAGCCCCCACACGCTCACCTCGGCACTGTTGGACACTCTCTGAAAGACTACCTCTGCAGGAAACTCCAGAGCTTTGGAGATGCCCGCCATATTTAGCAGCACCAAAGGACAAACGACGAAGTACAGGTGTCGCGGTCTTTGCTTGCTGCCGGCTCACGCATTGGCGATCAGCTGTAGGTCTCAGCGAAGCATACGCAGCATGCTGAGTTCATGTGGGAGCCACATGGCAAAAGCATGTGTCCTTCGTTTCTTCGTTTAGCTATCTTGAATTTGCACGGCGGCCAACGTGTACCTACGTCAGGGGCGATGCCTTTCTAGCTATGTCGATCGCCCTGTACCGCAAGCTATCAACTTCGCTCCTTCGCAGCACGATGTCCCCTCAGTATCTCAGCAAGTGTTTGGGTCAGGTCGCCGGGCAGTGCACTATGCGCACGTCAGGGTCAACATCAGGAGCGGTGCCTGTGTCCCGGCAGTTTGCATTGCGTAGACCTTCTGTCCAGCTGCACTTCAGTCGCAGTTTCCTGACACAACAAACCCGTCATTTATCCTTCCCAGTCAGAGCTGAAGAGTCGGACACTAGCCAGATAGGTCAGACGGATCAAAGTTCAGCCTCTGCAGCAACGCAGCTGCTAGGTGGAGATGAGCAGCAGCCTTTTCCCGGTGTGCAATCGGAGTCTGGTGTCGAGCTGATTTCCCAGGCCATACCGACAGAGGCAGTTTTGTCTGCCAGTGTCACCGAAACCAACTCCAGGCCAGCAGACAGCCACAGCTCTATTGACAATACGGCAGACAACTGGGAGTCTGCCTTCCAAAGCTTTATAAACGTGATCAGCAAAGGCCAGCACTTCGAGGGCAAGACTCCCACAGCAAAGGCGTTCTCTGTCGGTGTTCTGAAAAGGGGCGTGCTCAACTTTGCCAGGTCTAGACAGGACATTCTGTTCAGTTTGCCAGCTGACAAAATACAGGCTGTGTTGGCGGCTGGTCTTCCCTATCAAGAGAGAAAGGTATTCTTCCCGGCCTTACCGTGATGCTGTGTAACCTGAGCATGTATGCAAGCGCTGCATCTGCATCTCTGCCAAGTATGCCTACAAGCACAACATGAACCCTTGAGAGCATGGAGAAGGAGTCATTGCTGTCATACCCCCTCAGATCTGATCCATGTAGGGAGGAACCATATGTTGTTCCCTGATGGCCATCCTGCTGTCAACCATCCCCCTATCACTGCATCTCATGTGCATCAACATGACTGTGGCTTGACAGCAGCTATTCTGCAGTGTAGCTGGCCACACATTCAAAGAATGCCAAAGTTGCACAGACTTGACAGCAGCTTTTGTGCTGCGTAGTTGACTGTAGCCTCCAAGAGGCTGTCAACAACCTTTGGTGAGGAGAAAGGCTTCCTGGGGAAACCTGAAGGGTCCTTCCAAGACTTGACGCGTCTTGTCATTGCGGCAGCATACAGCAATGCCATGCAGAAAGGCCGTGCCACTGCTGACAAAGACGTGGACCTGATTTCATCACATCAATACAATGAAGGTGAACTTAGCTATGTGTCAGCACAAAATGCGACGACTCAGCTTCCTACAAATGCTGAGTTATCATGACATGAGGCATAGTAGGTTGTTGGACTGCTTACCCTCAGCTGCTGCATACAAAGTGTTCTCTGCACCATGTATGCATGTTCACAGTCTGCTACATGCATGTCAATGCATGCATCTTGGCTTCTTTTGAAACACATGTCACATAGACGAGTGCTGGCTTTGTTGTCTGGATGATTGCACATAAAGCTGTTTTGCACACACAAGATTGCTGCACCTTATTGCTATACTGTGTGTCTCTAGTCATTTTGCTCAGTACGACTATCAACATGCGGTGTCTTGTCTGCAGGCTTGATGAAAGCGGTGACAGCTGTCTTGCCAGACATTGTAGCAGCTGCAAGTCAAGAGCCTTCACCTGAAGCACAAGCTAAAGCAGGTGAGCCTGCACGCTGTGCACATATCATGTATCCTGCTTGAGAGAGCAGACTCAGCTAAGGTACTGTAAAGATACAGATAGACGGCCTAGGCATATGGGCAGCTGTGTCATGACTCAAGTAGCAGTACTTCAGGTGCATGGCTGAGTTGCACGGTACTCAATCGCAGCAATGGCCTTTTGCCTTCTCCTGTGGATCTGCACAAACGTGTTCTTGAGGGCCAGACATTTTTCGTGCAGTTTTGCTGCAGCTGGTGATACTTACTGCCAGCGCTGTGACACTGTTACTCACTGCCAGCGTTGTGAGCCTGTCTTTACAAGCATACCATCTGCACTTGCTGTCGGTCCTAAGCGTTTCAGCTGGCAGTTCAACCTGCACTCTCTGGCAATTGCTTAGCAGGAACACACCCGTGCATCACAGACATACTTTACTGAACTGTGTCGGTAATCAGAAAGACTGTTGGCATGCAGATGCAAGTGCGCTAGTGAGGGAACAGAAGGCCATCACGCCGCAGCCCTCAGACTTTCGGCCCTCTAACTCCCAAGGGCCCTCCCAAGACAAGCGACAGGACCGGTCGCGCTTCTTCATGGAGAAAGGTTGGGATGGTTTTGAGAAGCCAGGGATTGAAGTCAAGCCTGGGGACTGGGTGTGCGCAGAGTGCAGCCAGCATAACTTTGCTAGGAATACAGACTGCTTCAAGTGTGGTGCGTCTAAAATGTAAGTTCCTGCACTTCTTGATTCCATGCCATGTGCACACTCTCTCAGAGTTTACAAGTCATACAGTCTACAGTGTTTGCCCTTTGCTGTCTTATTTGTTGAGACTCTTGCACACCTTTGTGTAAAGGTCTTGACAAACATGGCAAAACAAATTCACATGGAACATTGGAACAGCCATGTGCCTTCCAGCTAGATGATGTGCAGGGCTTGCACCTGCATGGGACAATGTGCACAAGACATTCCAGTATGTAAAAGGGTTGCAGCTGGTTCCCTCTGTGCCTTTGTAGCTCTGTACAGCCCCTTCATAGTTGTACTCTCAGTCCGTGAAGGCTTTCATTGAGCTGTGCAATAAACTTTCAAGCTGCAAATTAAAAGCAGCTGGCAAATGCCTTCATGCACATTGCTGCACAGGCTGTCATGTGTTGCTTGGTCTTGGAAATCCCTGTGGGTCTTGTGCGTTTGCTTTTGGCATTGCTCAATCTGGTACTGCCTTGACAACTATATGAACTTATCCGGTCCTTTTTGTCTGTTTTTAATGGGACTTTTGCCTTGAGCAGGGAGGCAGCCTTGCCTGCAAACTTGAGCTCAGACAGACGCACACCAGACCGACGTGCTCGGACAGACTCATTCTCAGACAGACCACCTCAGACAGAGTTCTTCTCTGACAGACGTTCTCAGACTGACAGCTTCTCAGACAGACGTGAGCGACGGCCTCAGAGTGATTCGTTCTCAGACTCATCAGCTTCTGAGTCTGAAGGTAGGCACACCATACAAGCTGTAACATGGCGCTGCTCTTTCTTTGCTGTGCGTCTGCTCCGATCTGCTTCTTATCTTTTATTTGCAGGCTTTCGGTTCTCCAGAGCAAAGCTTTCTGCTTGTCAATATGTAGCAGTGCTCTCTGTGTGGTCATTTGAATTGCGTTAGAAGGCCTTCTTGGCTTTGCAGCTACTGAACAGGGTTGTTGTCAGAGTTTGGTACAAAAATTGTTGCACTGGACAATGGGCGCTCTTCAATAACTGACACGTTCTGAAGCTATGTATGTTCTGTCAGAGATTTCCTGACGTGCATATAGAGCAAGAGTGCAATCATTAGCTAGGTCCTTGACTGTATCAGACGACTGCAGGGGATTGGGGGTGTTCAGAGTGTGGCACCAGCAACTTTGCTCACCGTGGGAAGTGCTTCAAATGCGGCCGCCCCAGGTTGGTATCTCTTGCTCACAACGCTCACTTCTGCAATCTTTGTCATGCTTTGTAGCTGCAGCTTCACTGGCCGCAAGGACGCATTCATTGCTTTTTCAAGCATGTTGCTCAGCATCAGCACTGGGGACACTTCCCACACCGTGCTCCCAGGGCCTGCCCCTGCTTGGGGCAGGCCCCAAAGCCCCAAGGCTACCCCAGATGCAATTTGCTAGCAGGCATGCCCTAATGTAGTACAGGCAACCAGTTCATGATCTGTCTGAGCTGTGTGCTGACAGACTTTTTCACAAATGTGACAAGGGCATGTTTCATGCCTTCATGCTGACTTTTCATTGGTGGGTGTGACAGGAGCAAGGGGCTGACAGAAGGGCAAAAGCCGGGTGATTGGACCTGCCCCTCCTGCTCAGCCAACAACTTCTCTCGTCGCACTGACTGCTTCCGTTGCAACACACCCAAGTGAGGCTCTCACTCATCCCCACTCTCCACATTGCATGTTGCTGCAAGACATGTGGACTTAGTACACATTTCGGGCGTATGTTTGCTGCAATATACTCAACTCAGCATCTGCTGCCCCTGCTGTCGTTACTCTGCTGTCTTTACTCCACATGTTACCGTACATTGCTGTAGTACAGTATGTCTTTAGCAGGTCACGTCCCAGCCAGCGTCATCTCTTGAGGCATGTTATTGCTCTTGCACTGTAACGCTGGGACCGGCCAATGGTGTGTTGCTCGTCAGCACCATGTTTGTCCTTTGCCCGCTTGTAGTCAAGGCGGATGGTACAGTGAGGGATCCAGTCAGAGGAACTCACGAAGGCTGCTAGGCAGACCTGCTGCATGTAGTTGCCACTGAGCATATCAGCTGGTGTGCATGCATGCAAGCAATGGCTCCTTGTGGTTCATTGAGAGGAGTCATGCCTCAGCAGTCTTCTTGTCACACACCTGTGCTTTCAAGCCAGGACGTCTGATAAGTCACAACTGGCTCCACACCCCAGACTGCAAGGTATAAAATGAAAATGACTAGCCGAGCTGTCTAGTCAACAGACCAACCCTTTGCAGGCCTGAAGACCAAGGCTACAGAGCACAGAGCAGGCGTGACAGCTTTGCAGACAGGCGTGACAGCTTTGCTGACACCAGGTCCCGAAGCAGCAGCAGCAGCAGCTTTGAAAGGCCTGTATATGAAGCCAAGCCAGGTCAGTCACAAATCTGGTCATGACTTTGCAGAGGAAACACATGATTCTGTTGCAGTCAGCGTGTACGCCTGATCATCCTGCTCATGCTCACAACCTATCAATCCGCGCTCCTACTGTGCTGGCTGTTGCTGCAATATGTGATAGATCTTTGTATCAAAAAGATTGTAGTACGGCAGCCCTTTGGTACGTATCAGATATCTGCTACAATGTTTGACTCTTGGCTTAGGCTGACACATCCTATATTGACTCTTGGCTTAGGCTGACACATCCTGGGTTTGAAGCGCCCTTTCCCTGCGTGGTACAGGTGACTGGGACTGCACGGCATGTGGTGCATCCAACTTTGCCAGGAGAGGCTTGTGCTTCAAGTGTGGTGAGCCCAAGTGAGTCACTCACCTCACTGACCCACAAGCCGATGTCTACCATGTCATGCCTCTGCTTTTGTTTGCTTGCTTGCTTGCAATGCTGGCAAGTTGGCCATGTGTGGGTGTGGGGAACAGCTGTGTGCTGAATATGTGCGCCTGATGCAGATTGGTATGGTTCAGCACTTGCTTCAGCCCGTCCTTCTTGCTATTTTGGTGTGCCTTTGCTTCAGCCTGTGCTTCTTGCTATCTTGGTGTGCAACTGTTGCTGCAGGACTGGCGGTGGTTCTTTTGGAGGCAGCTCAGGGGCATCAAGCTCAGGCAGAAGCGCAGGCAGGGTGTTTGACAACAAGCAAGAGGAGTCCTCCTGGTTTGATGCTGATGAGGCCAGTCCTAGCAGCAGCCCTTCAACATCCTCCTGGGATCCCAGGACCAGCCTGGGGACAGATCAGCCCCAACAGGAGCCTCAGAGTGCTCCCCGATCAGTTGACAGGGATGCCCCAAGGAGGGGCGGATCACAGGGGGGGTCAGAGTGGGAGAGAGGGGGTGCAACAATGAACAGGGGTGGGCGTGCAGGGTCCAGCCGGGGTGGTGGATCATCATTTGGAAGAGGCGGCAGATCATCTGGCAGAGATGGTGGATCATCTGCAAGAGGTGGTGGATCATATGGCAGAGGTGGTGGATCATCTGAAAGAGGTGGTGGATCATTCGGCAGAGGTGGAGGATCCTTTGGCAGAGGTGGTGGATCATCTACAAGAGGTGGAGGATCATCCACTAGAGGCAGGGGCTCTGCTGACTCCAAGGACGGCAGAAGCTTTTCAGGGTATTCCAAGGGCAGGGATGTGATCACTGGAGAGCCTTTGGGGAAGAGCCAGAACAGGTCCTTTTCAGAGGACAGCTTTGGTGGCGACTTCGGGGATTTGGAGTGATACTGCCGACGAAAAATGGCTTCTGCAGTGTATCACAGTGTGCTCTGTGAGCTGAAAAAGCTAGTCCCCGTCTGAGCAGAGACTTTGTATTTCAAGAATAACAAGAATTTCCATAGTTGCAGCATGATTCAGTATGCTGCATCTTCCCAAAACATGTTCTGATTCAAGGCAACTGGCAGGATGTGTTCTGGCATTGCAAGGTGCAATAAGACTTTGCACGTACTAGGTGCAAAGTTACTGCTTCAGCCACATTATTGTTCTGACGCAGCTTGGCTCAAAATTTTATGATGCTAGCAGATGTATGCAGTTACATAGAAAACTCACCGGTCATTCTCCAACAGTGGGTATGAAGTATGCTACATCGACAAAGCGGAGTATAACAGCTACAGGCTTTGGGTCAAACCATGTGTGTTGACCTCTGAATAGCCGTTAGCTAATGTCACTACGTGTGCAATCGAAACCAGATCCGAACTTGTTGTAATGATTGGTGCAAGCCGCAGGCATACCAAGATACCACAGCAATACCTGCTCTTAGACAACCGCAAGCTTCATCAAAATTGTCATCAAAATTGTTTGCAGCAAAAGTGCACAAGGAAACTGCCAAAAATAGAGTGTGCGCTGAGATGCCGCAATGAACGCCTATGACATGTTGAAATGCTCGTTGACCTTGGTCTTGAGCTGATCACACATTGCCTTGGCATCGCCCAGAAGCATGGAGGTGTTCTCTTTGTAGAACACTGGGTTGTCTGCACCGGCATATCCTGTACCCATGGTGCGCTTCATTACAATCACAGACTTGCTCTTCCACACCTGCGTACAAAGCAGAGATGAAGCTCTAACAAAACCAACTTTGTACAGCTATTGGGTCTGAATGCTCTTTCATTTAGGCTACTGCATGTGTCATGTGAAGCCAATTTAGTGGGAACTTGTAGATATCCAAGCATTGACAAGCAGCATCTTACCAAGGGCAGCTGCATAGTCTGACTTATTACTCAACATACCAACCACATGGCCTTGCAACTCAGGCAGATGCCGTGCAGAAACAGACATGAAGAGCCGATGCCCCCTCATGGGTTAAGGCCTTAGCCTCAGCAGGACTTGTAATTTATGCTGGCAACCATCGGGGTATGCCTTGTCAATAGGTCTATCAAGACTAAATCAATCAATCAAAACAGACATGAAAGGGTGTGAGCACCCTGACTGAAGCTCACCTCTAAGACAGGCATGCCAGCAATGACACTGTTGGGGTCGTCCACAGCAGCAGAGTTGACAGTGTCATTGGCTCCAATAACCAGGGTCACATCTGTGTCATTGAAGTCAGCGTTGATCTCATCCATCTCAAAGACAACATCGTAGGGCACCCCTGCCTCAGCCAGCAGCACATTCAGCTGCCCAGGCATGCGCCCTGCCACTGGGTGAATGCCAAACCTGCAGTCAAGCATGAAAGTCATGCTTGAGTCATGCTTGATATGTAAACGCAAACCAACAGGTTGAGCTACACCGACAAATGATGTGGGTAAACCAATGCTGATGTTGTGCCCGTCATGAAATGCAGTTGTACTGATGCTGAGGCATTTGCTGGACAGCTGTTGCTGTGACAAGCAAGCAGGAGGCAACAGGCGGACTGATACAGTATTGTCCATGTTTCAACACAAAAACATGGATGCAGCATTGAGCATGAGCAAAGCTGCAATGCTTCCAACCCCAGCATGAACAGACTCATACACACACCCTCCAGCCCACTTGCAGCCCTGCTCACCAGTAACTACACAACAAGGCTTCGCACAGCTGCATCAGCAAAGCTGTCCGAGTGTGTGTGCGAGCACGCTGACCTGACTTTGATGTCCTTGCTGGTCAGAGTTTTCACCAAGTCAGCAATGGCATACTGAGCACTGGCAACAGCCAGGCCATATCCCGGCACAATGATGACACTGCGTGCGTTTGTGATGGCGTCAACAGCACCGCTGATGTCAGTCTCTTGGTGGCTCTGGGCTTCGCCCTTCTCGGCAACTTCCTTGGCTGTGATGCTGTAGCCGCCCAGAATGACGTTTGCCAGGGACCTGTTCATGGCCTGCAGGGATAACAGACATGGGGATTACTTAACTTACTTATCTTGAGGATTGCAAAGTGAAATCACAGCCTTTGAATGGGAAAATTGCAGTGACAGTGAGAATTCTGCCAAAAGAGATAGAGGCTCACAGCTGGGTGGAACACATAATGATGATGATCTGAACCTCCGCAAGCCGTGTCTGCCAGGGCCAGTGTGTGTGCAGGGGGACGGGGGGAGAGGGGGGGGGGCTATATAGGTGGCCAGATCATTGAGAAAGAGGCATGCACAGAGATCTGTACAGCATAACAGCAATGCACAGGCAAGCTGTTCTGTTTGCAAATGCATGTCTGCCTCTTCTGCAGTTGAATGCTGCTAATACAGGTCTTTTAGTACGGTCACTCACGTACAAGCTGTCATGGCAGTTTTGCACTAACTTCTGCCTGTCATGCTGTGTGTACAGACCCTTATCACAGGAGCAACAGCACAGTGGAGGTGATAAGCCCTGATGAGTCCTAAAGACAAGAAATGTTGATTGATGGATTGATTGAAAACACCCACCTTGCACATGATGTAAGACAGAATGGCTCCAGATGAGCCAATGAGGGCGCCCACAACAGTCAGCAGATCATTGCCCAGCATGAAGCCCTCAGCACACAGTGCATACCCACTGTAGCTGTTCAGTAGGGTGATCACCACGGGCATGTCAGCACCTGTGTACACACTTGCTGCTCACACATGCATTGGCTGCTGGCACATGCATCTACTGAATCGCAGAGTACTGATCTGTCCCACTGAGCGCGCCTCAGGTGCAGTGAGCAAACGTGGGTATGTAACACAGAAGAGAGTCTGAACAGGTGCATTCATTGACAGGAAGTTGCTCTCCACATTACAGCATCATCTGCCTTGCTGCAGTGCAGCCAACTGTGCAGTGGACGCACAGTCCACTCAAGAAGTGCCTACAGTCTCAATGCATGCAGGCAGCAGCAACGCACACAGTTGCTTCAGCACCCACCTCCAATGGAAGCAGTCATGTGGGCACCCATGACCCCACCAAGGGCAGTGGTCGCCCCCAGGGCTGCCAGTCCAGTAGCTGGGTCCCCAGTGGTCAGAAAGGCAGCTGCTGCTGCAGCATTGCCAGCTAGCAGGCTCATGTTGATGGGGTTCTTGCCTGGAAGGGCCAGGGGCTTGGATGCTAGTACACCGTGCAGCTTGCCAAAAGCCACAGCAGAACCTGTCATCATGGCATGCGCTGACCATCACTTAAGTCATGGTGTATATGCATATATACTCAGTCTGATACTGTCCAGAAAGAAAAGCAAAGAAAAAGATAAGAAGTCAGCCTGATGCTGTGTACCCCCGGCTCCCCGGGCTGGCGGCGGCTGTGAGAGGATGACAAGCAGGTATTGCAAAATTGAATCAGCATCCGTGTTGAGCAACTTTATACTCAGAATGAAATGTCTCTAGCAGAGCCAAAGCGGCACACACCAAATACTGCTGCACAACAACAAGGCAACACACCAACTACTGCTGCACAACAACAAGGCAACACACTGCTCCACGAGTGCAGAGCATGAGAGGCAACACCAGCATTGAGCAACGGCTATACTCCTGCTCAGGACGTGATGTTACACATAGTAACAGCAAGGACCCAACTGCTGTCAGACATTGCATTCTTTGTGCCACTTGCTGCAGCAACAGGGTGCAGCATGTGCTACCTGTCACAGCAATGGTTCAGCAAGCCAGGTTGCACATCCAGCATATCTTAGCATGTGTCAGCATGTGTCATCTCATATTTACTTCCATGTTGCTTCTAAGCGGTTTTAGACTTCTCCTGCACTTACCTAGCTCATCATGAGCTGGAAAGCGTTTCCGATTACTATTACTGTCATTAGTGACAGGCCAGCATGGCTGACCTGTCATGGTGATGGTGCCAATGAGAGCTCCCAGGAAGGTGGCGGTCAAGGCCACCGGGTCACTGGCTCCATGTGCCATGTAGCTGGACACAGAGGTGGCCACAGCTGCCAGGCCCACCAGGGAATGGAAACCTGCCACCATCTGGGGCAGCTCTGTGATGGCCATGCTGCGGGCCAAGTAGGCCCCCAAAGCACCCCCAGCCCCCATGGCCCCTGTACCATGTGTTCAAGGGCTGTTGACACAAGGGAGCTGTAGCAGAGCTGAGGTAAAGGCACAGTGCTAGCGTGTCAGGAGGCTGATTTTCTGCACTGTTACAGGAGCGGGAGAACACTACTGCTGTGTTGTCTTAGTTGTAATGACTGCAAACTTTGCATGTTGGCACATCTGCAAGCAGCCTTGTACAAGCTTGATGGGAGGTGCAGCATCCTCCTGTCAGCCTTGTGTTGATGCCCCACACTTGTGTACACATGCATGGGCCATGCTGTTTGCCTCTGGCCCCTGAACCATGAGTGCTGTGACAGTATACAAGCTTTTCATGTCAAATGAATCATCACTTGTGTTGGTAGTGCACTTCAACATCCATGCTGCGTGTGAGGGCAGGCTTCAGACAGCATCCTCGGCAAATGTACTTTTGGAAGTTGGTTGCAGTGATCAGTGGGAACATCAACCAGGAAGCAAGCACTTGTGACATGAGTACTTGCCTGCAATCTGTCCGTACAGAGGGATGTCGCCGCCAATGGCACCCAGGGTGGCTGCAATGCCTCCAGTAACACCCATCAGCCCCAGGGCATTTCCTGTGCGGGCTGTTTTCTGGTTGGACAGGCAGGCAATGGCCCCAATGCACAGGCCTGATGAGGCCAGGTATGCCATGTTAGTCATCTCTGGGTATCCTGCACATGCAATAGCAAAGCCAGTGAAAAATTTCCCCCAGCTAGCAACCTCACATGAATGCTCTGTGTCTACATACTGTGGTCCCTGCTTTGTCTTGTTGATGGGTACTGTGCTCTTTGCTTTGCAGCCCTTTACAAACCTGATGGGGCGTAAGCCTTTGCATGACTGGTGTTGATGGTAGGAGTTCTGTGAGAAGACCCTCTTACATCACTCTGTTGCCGAGGAAAGCATTTGTATCTTCTGCATGGGAAGAGCAGTGAGTGGAACCAGTGAGCTAAACCCATATGATACGCAGGTGCAGAAGCGTGAGATGCTGAGAATGCTCATACAACAAGAGCTAAAACATCTCCACAATGTAGAAACACATTTATACTGTCCCCAGACGTTTCTCTATTTAGATTTCCAGTGTAGGGATGACGTTTCTGAATGGAAACAGACTTTTCGGGACCGAGAAGAGCTTGCTGATGCCTATGACTGCAACATTTGTCTTTACCTGAAAGGTGTCCAGCAGCATAGGAGGCCACAAGAGCAGCCCCAGGCACTGCATACAGGTAGTTGTACTCAGCAGGGTCGGTGGGGCGCCGGAACATGTTGAGCATGCGTGATGTCACTGTGAACCCGCCCCCAATGTTGATGGCAGATGCCAACACAGCAGTCGCAGCCAGACCCTGTAAGAAAAGAAAAGAAAGAGAAAAGTTTGCGCTTTGCAGCGATCATAACGGGAGCATCCTAAGGCGGCAGTCCGGAGCTATGACCATAGGCCACAGCCCAAAGGGTAACATGAACGTAGACTGAAGATGGCATTTTGAAGTTCTGCCGACAAAAGCAGAGACAATTGTGTAGCAACCAAATTGAAAAGGCTGAAAGACAACTGTCCCTTGACTGCTACACACGTGACGCTGTATAAGCCACAGACAGCATTGCCTTCTGAACACATCACAGCAAACAATCACAGGTACTTCACAAGCAAACGCCAACACTATCAAGACTACCAGCGCCATAAACACTGACGCTGAAGCTTCAAGCTACGCTTTGAACTGCAAAGTCCTGTTTTATCACTAGCAGCATGACTCATCACTCAAGCCGGTACAAAGCATGTCAACTTGAGTGGCTGACCTGAGCAGTGTTGCTGGGCAGATATCCGCCGCCCATCAGCAGCAAACCTCCAACTGCAGTCAAGCCAGAGATGGCATTGGTGACGGACATGAGGGGGCTGTGCAGGGCTGGGGTCACCCCCCACACCGTCTGGTACCCACACACACTGGCCAGCCCGAACTTAGTCACCATGGAGCTAAACACAGCGCCAGGTGACGCAACACCCAGTGCCATGATGGCTCCCAGGCCACCAGTTGTGACTAAGGCATTGTTCAGGGTTGGCTTGTACAGGTCCACCGGACCGGCGGGCTCCTCCTTCTTCTTCTCCTTCTTGGGCGGTTGCGCTTTGGTCTGCAGCAGAAGCGTGTGCTGTCAGCAGGCAAGTGTTTGGCGCGGGCTTGCACTTGACTGATTGCTGGCTCATGCCCTGTTTGCAACACAGATGCACAGGCAGCAGTCCTACAATGGCAAGTGACAGCGTGAGCACTGCCTGGGCAGCATTGCATCAGATAGACCTGATGCTTGCTGAGCATCAAGCATGCCACCCTGCTGCACATTTTACACTGCTCCAGGCTGCCATCTCACGAGGCTCCCATCATGATCACCGATAGATACAGACTTGTCAGGACAGAGCTTTCTTTGCTCTCTGCTGCAGTTGCAGCCCTGAATTTAGTATGGTGACCCACACTGTATAATACTGGGCTTCTCAATGAATTGACGCCGAAAGGCGTAGTCTTTTCTTTTCTGTCCATATTGACCCACCTTGGGAGGGGGTGCAGGCCACATCATCTCCCCATTGTCCAGCACCAGGGCGCCCCTCACAGCCTCATCTTTGTGGTCAATGTAGAACTGCCCCTTGTGACCGGTGAAAGGCCCCATGGACAGCAAGAACTTGGAAAGGTTGTTGCTGTACAGAGTGCTGGACTGGGTTGGGAGGCGACTTGGCAGGTCTGTGTATCCAACGCATGTCACTCCCTGCCACATGCACACAATGGTGTCACATGCTTTGCTGTAAAGTCAAGCAACTGTTGTGTTGGGTCCAGCCAGACAGCAAGAATGCAGATGGTACCACCTGTACAGCGTGATGAATTCATGTACCGATGCAGCATGATGGTGTAGCATGTGTATGTGATGATCAGGTATATTTTGCAAAGGGCACACAAGGTCAGCAGGGCCCACCTGTTCAAGACCAAACTCAAGTAGGATCAAATTCAGTCACACACACAGCTTACAAGTATTTTTGAATGCAGATAAGAGCCTTGTCCGGCAACCATGCTGTTGTTTTGTGACAGGTGAAGCCACATTGCCAGGTGTCACTGACTACATGTCTGGTTGTCAACTTGGGCTCAGAGGTTCAGGATGGGCAAAGCCCATTCAGGTGCTTGCTTGGCTGACCTTGTGGTTGATGACTTCATTGGGCACTGTGGTCTCCACATTGCCTCCAGCTTCAGCAGCCAAGTCCACAGTCACAGACCCGGGCTTCATGCTCTCTACCATGTCGCGTGTGATCAGTATGGGAGCCTTCTTGCCAGGGATGAGTGCTGTCGTGATGATGATGTCCACATCCTTAGCTTGCTGCCTAAACAGGGCCATCTGCGCAACACCATTATTTTATTGTCAGCCACAACCACACTGTCAATTAAATCACATATGCAGTAGAACTACACTGCCTGCCTGCCTGCCATCAAAACAGCCCAGGGCTGAAAAGACAGCCACCTGTTGCTGCCTGCAGTGTGTGATGGACTGCAGTGCTCAAGACAATGCCACTGTGACATCAATGTCACCTGACCATCAGATGCTCTTGGATCACCGTCTTGACGAGACATTTTGCACACTGCAACACGCACGTGCTCAGCTGCTTGCTGAAATGCTGTATGTGCACAGACCAAAACCATCGCCTTGCTGATCATTCCATGTGTTCCTTGCTTCCAAAAGAACAACGCTTGAAAGATCGCTTGTAAGGCATCCACTGCAAGCAGAACTGCAAGGTGGTGACTTCAATCATAGGCACATACCTCAGCATCCAGGAACTCCTTGGACATCTCCTTGGCATAGCCGCCTGTACCTTCACCACTCTCTTCCAGCTCCACAGTCAGAAACTCAGCTCCCAGACTCTTGGCTTGCTCTGCCACTGCTGCCCTGCATCACACACACCCTCCTATCAGACATCCTCCTATCAGATCAATGAACCCTGTCACACTGTGTTCACAAGTATGCGTCAAGGCACTGTCAGACAAGCTGATGCAAAGTGCTTCCTGTTGCATTGGCTGGGCCATTGCAGGCAGAGTGCTAGATTGTGCAGTGAGGCTATACGTTTCAGATGGCTGTGACAGATGGACAGACAGCTGCATGGGGTAATTGTGCACACCTGGTGTCAAACACCCTGACAACAGCTCCCATGTTCTTGGCAGTGCCAATGGCAGACAGGCCAGCAACACCCCCACCAATGACCAGCACCTTGGCAGGGGGCACCCGGCCTGCAGCTGTGATCTGACCGGTGAAGAACCGACCAAACTGGTTGGCTGCCTCAACGACTGCCCTGCAAAAGCATGTCTGACACGTCAGTCATGCCGTGGTTGTAGACAAATGGCAGCACGCTGTGATCAGTGAGTGCATGGAAACCTGCAAAGGACCTATATGGTGAATTATTTACAGTCAAAGCTGTTGAAAGCTTGACTCACAATTCATGAATGAGGGACCATTCAGGAATACCATTGGTGGACACTGTGGCCACACACTGAAACTATTGATGGCATTCACTCCTATTCTGAGGCAGGACTATGCAAGCTATGCAGGCACTGGCAATATCTTCTGCATGCTGGTCACATTGTGTATGATTTGTGACACACTCAAAGCTGGCACCCTGTCAGAATAGACTGCAGCAGTTGCACTGTGAAGGTTTGGCTGGCAGCTGATGCTTTGGCCATTCACTACAGTGACAACCACACCCACCACCTGAGATGTTGTCTCACCTGTACCCCGCAATGTTGGCCATAGAGCTCAGTGAGTCGTAACTCTGAGCCCGACTGCACACACAAACAAACGCATCAGATCTGCCTTGAACTATTGTCACATGATACACAAAACAAATGATGTAGATGCTGTATGCAAGGCAAATTTTGGTGGTAACATGCACATGCATCTTGATCTGGCCTACAAAAGCATGCCACGTTTGTATATCTTTGCTCACCTGAGTGTTCGAGGAATGCAGTCCATGCCTGCATATTCAGGCAAACATAGTTAGATTGTGCTGCAGCAGGCTTGACTTTGAACGCAACGCAACCACCGTAATCCAGGCAGCAGGCTCTCAGCAATGGCAAACTCCGTCTTTAATAGTGCAAGCAATGGCAATGTGCAGCATTTGGCCAGGATCATGTGGGTGTGAACCAAGAAGCAATGCAAGTCACTGGGATTGGTAAAAAGACTTGCCAAGAACAGTCATGTGCTTCTTTTGCAACTCATCAAGCAGCTCTTTGCTACGAGCGGGATGGATATAGCTGATCAGCCTGCAGGCAATGCAAAAGAGTTTAGGACCGTTGAATGCGCTGGTAACTGTGGCAGTCAACGTGACACAACTGTTCAAAGCCTTGCAAATGTTAGCTGTGCTTTGAGACGTGAGTTTCTGTAAGGAGCGCACCGGGAGCCATCCTTGAAGTGATCAACCTCCTGATCGAGTTTGGGTGGTCTAACTTTGAGGACAATGTCCTGCCCGAATGCATCCTTGCTGTCCACAATCTTGGCACCAGAGCTCTCATAGTCTGCATCCTGCAGCATGTAAGAGGCCATGTTCACAGGCTCACAAAGAGAAGCCGTTCGCGTGGATGTGTTTGGCCCAGTGCAATACATACGGTAAACTTTGCTCCTGCTCCAGCACCCTTCTCAATCAGAATCCCTTTGAAGCCAGCTTTGACCAGGGTAGAAACTCCTGTTGGGCTGAGTGCTACTCTCTTTTCTCCAGCAAAGCTCTCCTTGGGTACACCTGCAGCAAGCAGTCGTCTGCATGACCTGCATGGCAACTGCTCAAGGATCTTGGAGCACGACCCAACGTTAGGCAGGCATTCATACCGACTGTCAACTCGGAATAGCTGGTCGGAGAAGCCTTGCTTGCGAACCAAAACCTAGAGACCTGGTGCAATGCTGTGCAGACTGCGCCGCGGCGGTCAATCCTGCTGCCGAGAGAATCAAAGCTTGCCAAAGATGCAGGTGCCTGCCTGCATAGGCGGAATGCCTGCATTGTTGGCAGCGTTTCACTTCTACGTTTTTCACGCCTGCAGTTTCATGACTGTCACCGCTGACCACCGGCTGACAACGGAAAATCAGCAGCAAAATACACGCCGATCACTGTCGACAGCGGCGGTGCCAATGCTGAGGGAAGACCACAAGCAGCAGCCAATGGGTTGGCTAAGAAAAGGCCACCGGCTACCCAATGCGGTGCGGTGCTGGGCACCCCGGCGGTGTGTATCGCTGAACATTGTGTTTCGGAGCGACCCGATCGTTTACCGGGGTCCAGCTCAGCATAAGAGATAGAGATGATTACGAATCAGACTCCAATGTCGACGCGTGCCGTGCGAAGTGTCCTGATTCTCACTGTAGAGTGATTCTGAGACACTATGCACTATTGTCTACGGCTGCACTGGGCAAAGATGTGCATGCTGGAATATTCGAAGGCGTGATTACGGTGAGTTTCTCTCCTGCAGGCCTTTGCAAGCTGTACACCCTGTTTGTGCCCATGAAAAGATTCAAGCAATCTTAGTTTTGCTGGCGCTGGTGAGTACGCAGTCTGACAAAAGCTGCATCTGCTGGTACAACACAAGGACTGACAGCCAACTAACCACACAAGCGCTTGTTGAGACTGCAGAACTGCTAGACCAAGCATACTTAAGGTTGCACAAGCTTGCACAAGTACGATCATGCTGATGGCTGAATGCAATGTAGCTGCAAAGCTAGCATTACAGAAGGGATCTGAAGTCTGATTAGTGTGTCCTGTATAACTGATGTTGGTAACAAGGCTGCAGGACTGTGAATTGCCGCACAACTACACCGCTGCTTGTGGTGCAAGGCTGCCTGGCTGCAAGGCTGTTGACTGCAGCTGCAGGGTCGCAAGGCTGATGAAAAGGGCTGCACGGCTGCAGTGCTGCAAGGCTGATGATAGGGGCTGCGTGGATGATGATGGGGGCTGCACGGCTGATGCTAGGGGCTGCAAGGCTGCAGGGCTGCGGGGCTGCAAGGCTGCAGGGCTGCAGGGTTGCACAGCTGCAAGGCTGCACGGCTGCAAGGCTGCATGGCTGCAAGGCTGCATGGCTGCAAGGCTGCATGGCTGCATGGCTGCATGGCTGCAAGGCTGCAAGGCTGCATGGCTATCTGAGCTGGTATTGCTGCAACTTGCTGAGCTGCTGCTGCTGCTGAGCTGTGAAAGCTGAGCTGCTGCTGCTGCTGAGCTGTAAAAGCTGAGCTGCTGCTGCTGCTGAGCTGTAAAAGCCAGAGCTGCAATGCCTCTTCTGCTATGGCTGCATTGCCGCTGCCGCTATAGCTGAAGCGCTGGAATGGCTGCATTGCCGAGCTGATGGCCTGACCTAGCCTAGGGTCTGCCTATATGAGTTTGGGTCAGGTGGTTGGGAGAGGCATGAAGTATGGGACTGACTGATGGGTCAGCGAGTCGACGATTTGTAGACTTGCGCCGGCCAGCCGAGCTTTGTCACGGCCAAGCGTCTGTGGCGCTTTCGTCACGTCCTTTCTGTGGTCAACCTGCCGCATTTGCTCTCGGCATCGTGACGTTGAGGTCTTTGCGATCTTGTTCCACTTCCAGCGTACTTGGCGTTGTGGTGGCTTGGGAGTGTGTTTGACGGCCTTGCTGGGTTGACATCAGTATCAGGCCCGTTGCAGCAAGACATTTGGCGACAGGCAGACTTTGACGCTATTCCCGTCCCATCCTTTTGCAGTCTTCCACAGGAGGAAGTGCAGCGCATACAGCGAAATTTCTTGGGCAGACCTGTCATGCAGCACGGGTCCAGCTGTGACGAAGCGCTGCAGCAGCTCCGCAGTAAAGGTTACTCCTCCTGGAAGGAGTATCTTTTGCAGGTAGGAAAATGCCCTGCCTTTCTTGTTCTAAGCTTTGTAGTCACTGTCTGTAATTGCCTGGATCACAACTCGAGCAATACTTACCTGCTATGTGCTGATGGACTGAACTTGAGCTGCAGAGGACATACGACAGGGAGTCAGTTGAGCTGGGGTATAAGGTGTTGACAGACAGCGATGATGAAAACTAGCGTGTCACATAGGTCACAATGATGTGTACAGGCCACCTGCAGCATAGAGCTGTGTGGTGCTATGAACATGCAGCCAAAGTGGAGGACCTATTCAACCGAGACTGTGCTGTTGCAAAGCATAAGGAGTGCATCGATATCACGCTGCCAAGGAAGGTTGTGCTTCATACCAGTCATGCTTGTGCGCACCATTGCTGTATCTTCAACAATCTTGCTCACATACACTTATTTGTCCGTAGGCATAGGATCTGTCGTGATGCTGCAGATGCTGTCTTTGTCCAACAAGGTGGCCAAGAGCTTTGACTGTCATCAACAAGATATTCACATCTGAACAAGAGCTTAGAGACAGAGAAAGTCATGTTCTTCTTTACTACGAGCTGACAGCTGACGGTTGTCGACTGATTCATAGAGCAGATGTGGATAACAACAAGTCTCTGCACTACTTACAAGCACCTAAAAGCTGACAGATGAACTCTCCTCTGCAGCCTTTTTCAGCAGTTGCACACGTTGTTTGGGAGTGCTCATGCCTCTTCATGGTGCTGCCATCCTCACACAGCATACGCTTCAGAGGCAGGTCCTCCTTGTCAGCAATCTCTGTATGGAATTTGCCCAGAAGCTGCCTACAGCTTTGTGCAATTCGATTCAGTAAATGTTGCGGCTAGTCAAGCTGCAACATACAACATGGATATACTCATGGTGGTGTGATGGGTGTACATGCAACTTGCACTTCAGTATGCCTTGCTTTATTTTGACCTTCAAAGCCCTGCTGGCATGGCAATGGTAGCTGCCCCACAACCACAAGACTATTGTGCTGCAGAGAAGATGTGACAGCTGTGACAGACTTGATTTTCCCTGAGTTGTGTAATCAGTGGTGTGCCAGTTGACTATCAAACATTGTGCAAACATCAATTGCAGACGAATGTTGAAGCCAAGGATCTACCTTCTGACTGTTGAACTTCATGAGAAGCTTGCGCCTATTGCTTTGGACACTGCTGTCACAATGCTGGCAGTACCTTCTCCTAAGACAAGTCCACTAGCAACCACCACCATCAAGCTTGCATGGCTCTGTGGCTTCCATGTGAGCCAGCTTTGTTCAACCAATGACCCAATGACACGAGGTATTGTCCACTTTGGAGCTACATACATGCCCACAGCAAATCCTATGCCACTAGGCAGGGCACGGAGTAGCTTCTGG
>JAABUK010003042.1_pt1 | contig 28924 bp, 41 predicted proteins | sample 5559141 | NCBI WGS metagenome assembly JAABUK01 (sample SAMN10711869, study PRJNA513367) | rock metagenome | isolation source: Antarctica rocks | place: Antarctica: Victoria Land, Pudding Butte nord | collected 2016-01-03
ACCCTGACAAAAATCCTGGTGAAGATGCTCGCAAGGCTTTTGAAGCACTGAATGAAACATACAGAAAGTTGCGAGACCCCAGCCAGCTGGTGGGCATGCTGTTGATGTTTGAGTCAAGAATCACGCTGACTGTGGTTGTCATTTGACAGTATTGTCATGTAGCATACAGACTCATGTTTACACACTGCTGTTGGCAGACCGTGTTGTGCTGAAAAACATGACAGGATGCAATTTCCTGCAACAAAGCCAGTTTGCGCATTGCTCATGCCATACAGTTGTCTGACATGCATCTTTTGCAGGATGAGATACTCAAAGTAGCTGCGGTTGCAGCCATTCAGAGAAGAGAAGCAGCAGAAGCAACTGCCACACCTGATGAGCGCATTGCCATCAATCACGCTAAGGCTGTCAAGGCAAACGACTTGCGCAAAAAGGAGGTCAGTAACAGCTGTGCCGTCTGCTTGAGTGCTTCCTACATATATGTAACACTTTCAAAAGAACAGATATGACTGTGTTTTGAAAGGAAAATCCATGACTTTGTGCTCCACATCTTAGTCCTCTATGTGACTTGGTTCACAATTTACATCGTTTGCCATCAGCACCTTTGAACTGCATTCCTGATGTCCTTGGTTGAGTGGCCAGCACAGCACACTACTGTGGCCATTGGACATCAATTGATGGCTTTGTTTGCTGTCCAGACATCAGACTTTCAAGCAGAGATCTTGCGTCAACAGCAACAAAAGCAGGACATTGCCAAGCGAAAGCGCATGATGGCCAGCAAAAGCAGGTGCCCCCCTTTCTGACAAGCATGACTGCATTATATTCAGTATATCTCCATCAAGCAAATACGTAACTGGTTCAAAGGCATTGCTGACTTCAGTTGCAACAAACCAGACTCTCCTGTTAAGCCAACCAGTGACACCCTTGCATCATCATCATCAGACTTGCGACGTAGACACATACAGCATGCTATATAACAAGTGATTTGATGTCTTGGCAGCGTAAGGTAGGTATTGTAAGGGCAACTGCTGATCTAGTTCTAGCTGGGTGACTATGCTTCTGCACACAGCATGTGTTGCCATTGACACGCAGTTCATGTTGTGTCAGGCAAAGAAAAATCCAGGAGGAAGAGGAAGTTGTGCAGGAAATGGAGAACAGCGACAAGGATGATGAGGATGATCGCCCTGTCTTGAAGCGCAGAAGCAAACCCAAGTTTATGTTCTGACTGCATTCTGGCAATGGCTCAGAAGCATTCCATATGGTCAGAGTGTCTTGATTGCACAGCCAATTTGTTCCTCCAATTCGAAGTGCCAGTCATGCATGACATGCCTTTCTGGACAGTGAATGGTGCATATTTTCTTCATTTAATTGTATGCTACGGACTACTAGCCTAGCGTGACAGAGAATTGGATACTGGTAGTCAAGCAAACAGACAGCTCAGTCTAGTTGGCATCAAAAGTACACAAGCATGTTTTAGGTATATACACGTACATATTTCAGTACACTGCAGAGCTCAACGATGACCGAACCATTCGACTTGATACGCAAACAAATGGGTTGCTGGATCCGCATGCGAAAGTTTCACCCACAGCAGCAAAGAAACTGGTTCAAGGGGAACCATTCTTGCACTTGAGTTGGAGTGTGGTCAATCAAATGTGTCTGTGTGTCAAGTAAGCCACTCATGAGTTCAGTCACAAACTTTCTTGCTCAGCACATGGACAAGCAGATCTAATGTCAGCGTCAAAATGTTGTGACCTTGCTGCTTCCATCCAACTCGGTTACGTGCTCCTTGCCTTGCGTTGCCTGAGTGTGCATTTGCATGCCTTTGAGCGTCACACTGTAAGGACTGTTGGTTTTCAAAACCTACTGTACCAAGAAGGTGATACTGTATGCTTGTCGACAACATACTTCACAGCAGCACATGTAATCCAGAACCTGCGCACATTGCAAGCAGTGAGCATTATGCATGAAAGCATGCGCCTGCTTACCGGTATATGTACACGACGTAAGTGACATGTAAAAGGCTCATGATTGCCAATTGGACGGTTGCAAGTCACTCAAGATGTTGCAAATGCAGGCTGTTGAAAACGCTTACCGCATCAGCTCAGTAATTGAAAGCTACATTTTGAGCCAAGCAGTGTTCTGATGTTTCATAAAGCTGTCAACAAGAGATTAGTTGGCAACTATGCAGCACCAAAGTTCAGAGGACTACGGACCTGACCACTTACTCCGCCACAGATTTAAAATCCGCGGCGGAGTAAAACAGACTCTTTTAGCAAGTACACCTCTGACTTAGAGACAGCTGCCCAAATTAGCAAGTTTGACAGCATCTAAACTACCAAATTTACACAAAATACAAGACAACAGGCTGGTGCTGCACATTCGGGTTCTACCAGAGAAAAGAAAATTTAACCCCAAGATTATTGAATATACTGAAACCCAAGCATGTTTGCTGTGTTAGCCCATGACTAAAGTACTGCAACTTAAATAATGCCAATGTAGTAGAAAGCAAAGCAATACCAGTTCACCAGCCAATAGTCAGGGCCATGTGAAATCATGACATTCTATACACAGATTCAAACAAAAGGGCATACTCATGCCTATGCTTTAACGCTGTGCAAAAACTTCTTTGCAGACAGCAGCAGATATGACAAATTTGAAACTGAGGCCAGATACCAGCCGGTATAAATGCCTGGTCAGCTGAACAGGTGGAGTGGGCCATGCTGCTGATGCACTTCTCAACAAGTCCTGCAGTCTGTCACCAGTGCATAGACTGGCATATCAGGTCAGGTGTCCCTCCTTTTGTGCAACAAGGGATCGGTATCGTGTACACTGCTTCTCAAGGGTGGCCAATGTCCCTCACACCATACTGGATTGGGACTGATCCCTATGCATGTGGCACACACCTACTGCAAAGTGTTCCCGTGGGTAAAGCTGATTGTTTCTCCTGCCTCAAAGCCTCATCTGTGTATACATGCTTGCTCAGGCAGCTGCTGTTGCAGCTTGGCCAAGACATGACAAGAGTGCTTTGCCGCATCACACGGATGTGCTGACATGTACTTGCTGATGTAGCAACTAAGGCACATGTGCACCTCTCAGCTTTGCCAGCTCCTCAAAGGCTGCTGAGCTGTTCCTGCTGCGCCTGCCGCGCATGGTACTCCCAGCACGCTTTGAGTTTGAATTCAAAAGCAAAAGCCCACCAGCTTGTGACGGGGAAGCCCAAGGGTCGACACTGCCAGTAGTGCTGCCAGAGGTGGTGTCTGTGAGGGGGTGGTAGGGGGAGGGGGGCGACCCCTGTGAAAAGTTATGGGGTGACATTCTGCCCAGACCAAGCCTGCAACCAAACACCCACATCTGTTTTAGAGACTCAGGACAAGATGAGCTTGGATGCAAAATGCTAGCCTGGCTCTCCTGCATGAAAGACACCTTGAAGTGTCACCTTGTGCAAGTCAAAATTACGGCTGCTGTTATACGCAAGTGTGCAAGAGAGCAAGGCTGTGAGTGGCTGGCAACAGCTATTGCGAAACCCTCAAATCTCACATATATGTTGATGGCTAGTACTGTAAATCTTCACATCCCACACATGCGTTGGCATCTAGCTGTACAGTGTCACACATGTGTGGACCTAGCTGTACAGGCAGTGTCACCCATGTGTTGACATTTAGTTGTAAAGATAGTGTTGCACATGTGCTGGCACTTGGCTGTAGAGGCAGTGTCACAGACCTGCTGACATCTAGCTGCAGGAGCAGTGCCACACAAGACAATAGCACTCCTTACCTGGCAAAAGGAGATGTGATTGGCTCAGGCACCGCAGCAATGCTTGCCAGGTCTGACAGGTTGTCAGGGTGAGACAGAACCTTGGGCATGCCTCCGCGAATTTGCGCCTCCATGTTGTCCACATCCCAGAGAGGTGCCGAAGTGACTGGAGCATAGCTGCGGGGAAATTGAACCCTAGGCAAATTTGCCTTGGAGAGCAGCTGAGTGGTGGTAGGGTACACCTTGCCGTGAACCCGCCCCTCTGAGCCTGCTGCCACCAGGTAAGCCTTGGGGTCTAGTGACTTTGCTCTGCCAAGCGTTCGGCTGGTTAGGGTCTCGCGCTCAAGTTGAGCAGCCTCTGCCACTAGGGTATCCAAGTCTGATTCGTCCCCACTCCCATGAGGGTAAATCTGCACTACATACTTTCTTTATGCATTTGTGTTACACACATTGTTCTACACACTGATGCTTGAGTCATGCTGCCATCTGGCATGTGAAATGGGCTTTGTCTCATGCATTTTTTTGGCTGCAGAGTAGGAAGTTTCACATCAAAAGCTTGACATTCGCCGTCATGCTGCAGCCCCAGAACTGTGTTGAGCGCGGGCAAGAAGAGTAAGTCTGTCCAGATAGCCTGGAGCTGTGCAGCAAATTGTTAGAAGCAAGTGTCTGCATTCTGTGCGCTGTTTACTGCTTGCTGATGATGATGACAATAGTAACAATCAAATGCTTTCCAGCCCATGATGAGCTAGTCATGTTCTTGCTGATCATGTGGACGTATTGCAATACCCAGCAGCCAAGCAGATGCTGTGTTTGTAGCTGGAGGCAAGCATGCTGCCATGCATAATTTCGCCATGCATGATGTTGGTTGGTCACCTTGTGAAAGGGGCGGTGAACAGCCTCAGCATTATCAACAGGGACTGTGGAGGCTACAGCTCTGTCCTCTGGGATAGAAACTGGCAAACGCCTTCGGGGCCGGTTCATCCCCGGCAGGTCAAGCAGCATCCCAAAGGGGATGCCACCTGGCGCGCTGTGAGTGCGTTCCATCATGCTCAACTTGGCAATGGACAGCATTTCAGCCTGGAATCCCTCTTCTTCTAGGGGCTGTTGCGCATGAGCCCTGGAGGGGCTCTTGACAGGGGGCCTGGCGGAGCGTCTGGAGGTGAAGGGAATGGAAGATTCTGAATCCCCATCCGATGAAAAATCTGGTGTCATGACAGCAGCCTGGAAAGGGTTTGGGGGAGGTTGTGGAGGGTTTGTGGAGGGCTTGTCCAAACCCTGAGAGGAATTGGGAGGGCTGCAGGCCTTGCTTGTGCCCATGTCTGATGACTCATTGGAGAGGTCACTGGTGCTGGAGTGCCCAGAGGAGTTAATAACATTGCAGGGATGGTCAGATGACATATCAGGGGTGTCAGGCCTGCAAAGTTAGACAGATCTTGGTACAGCATCATTGTCAAAGTCTCAGCACTCCTGTTGTTGCTTTCATGACGAATTGTTCGCACACATCTGTTTGAATTTGCATGTGTTAGGTCACATGATAGCAAGCTGAACACACATCACACTGAATGAGATGCTGACTTGTGGGCCATCTGGTGCTGACAAGTGCATGTAACTGTGACATTGCGTTCGAGCCAAAAAACCCTAGTCTGGCAACATCTGTACAATGCAACTTTGACTTGAGCACTATGATATGTACCTCCACCACAGACAGACACACACAGACAAGACAACGTGCAGCATGAAGGCTAAACCTGAAGGATATGTCCATTGGCGGGCTCTTCTTCCTGATTCTGTTCTCTGCCATGGTTGATGAATGATCTTCATACAAGTCCTGGCCCTTGGGTAGCATCTCACCACTTGCCTGGCGTGACTCATCATCCCCACTGCTATCTGAGCTGCTGGGCAGATCAAAATGCACTGTGCGGCTGCCAGCTGTCGTGTCCCGAGACGAATGATTGCTGCCATCCTGGTGATCCCTGGGCCCACAGTAAGTGCTGCTGGTTAGCAGAATTCCATCCCTGGGACCGAGATCACTGGAAGTTCTGGGGTTGGACTGACTGCTGGTCCTATGCAATCCATCTGCAGGTTTGCCACTCCCGGGATTGGAGCTGCTTCCATGGGGATGCACTGGCTCCCTGGAGGACGACAATTGGGGAATCTGAAGCAGGCTGGAGGGCATACGGCCCTTGCCTTTGCTGGAGGCTGTCTGCAGCAAGGGGACCAGACTCTGGGGCTGCAGCCGTCCCCAGAATTCCCGAGTCTCATGTAAGATGTGATCATCATTGGCATCGTGATTGGTGGTGGCTGCTTCTGGGAAAGCAGGCAAGGCGTGGCTGGGCTGAGCTGGCGTTGGCAGTGGACCACAGTTGATGATGACAGCTGCCACATCTTCAGCAATCACCTGCAGGCAGTACAGAGCAGCAAGGTGATGTGCTGTTGAGTAGGTCCACATGCAACAGCCTGTGCTGGCAGTCACTTTTTGAAAGTGTGGCCGGCAACAGGATCTCATGAACGCTGCCTACAATCCTGACTGCGCAACAGGAAGTCATGAACGCTGCCTGCAATCCTGACCTGAGTCCTATGCATTTTACATGACAACTGGCAGGGTTTGAGCTTCTGTTGACAGGCTTTGAGCTTCTGTTTTGGCAGCAGCACAGAGACGACCAGGGATGCAGCATTGCTACTGTTAGCTACCTTGGAAAAGTTGAGCTTCCAGCGAGTATGCGCCTCTAGAGTGAGGGCTTCTGAGCAGGAAACATTGTCTGGGCGGCACAGACGGCACTGATGCACGAAGTCAACAGCCTCTTGAGGGGTCATCACCTCCCACAAGCCAGAGCTGGCCACCACCTGCAGCATTACATAATGTACACAAATTCAAAGGATTAATATCAGGTATGTATGTATACAAACTCAAAACTTTAGTATCAAGGCTTCAGAGTTTGTGTGGAAGAGCTGCATGGTGTGATTGTATATCTGTCAGTTTGAATACACAGATATCATTGTACGTCTGTCATGTATGCACTGTGTCATCCTTAGCATCCATGCATGCGTCTAGCAGGTTTGCATGGCTTGTCAGCATGCACATGAATGAGCAGCTGGGCTAATCTGAAGCCCATACATGGTGGGAGTTAACAACCTGCGTCTTGCCAAACAGTTGCTAAGTCTGTGATATCTTATCTGTCATCTGTTATCTTGCTCAAGCCTGGCAATCAAACTCCCATATCCCTATCTGCTTTATTTATACACTGCATGAGCATGGGTCAACTGCTGCAAAGCTGCTGCACTGGAGGGCAGCACAGGCATGACAGGATGCAGTTTGATAGGTCATAAACGACAGATGCACAAGTTGCGCAACATGAGCGCACCACAAACTGATCATGACTGCTAAGCTGGTGCATAGTCATCAGGGGCGGGGCGCTAGGGCGCTCTCCCAACTGCCCCCTGCCCAAAAAGCTTTCCGGCATCTCTGAAGCTGACAACCTGGCCCCAGCAAAGGGCACAGGCATGGACATTGAGTTCATCTGCCTCACGCCATGACCCTTGCCCTTGGCTGTTGATGTCTCTGATATTGCCCTTGGCTGCATGCCCTCTGGGTCGGTCAAATCAACAGCCTTGGGAGGACTGGAATCGCTGTCTGCCCGCCCCACAACTGCCTTGCAGTTCCCTGCAACACAGCTGCATGTTCAGCCTTGTTGCTGCAAGACAGCAGCACATGTAATGATGGGCTGAGTGTCAGCAGGTTGTGCATCATGTAAGCCCTGTGACTGTCACAAGCTCAGGGGACCGACGTGAAGCAGCAGGAGTTCTGAGAGAAGGAGCAGCAGCAGCAGCAAAAGCTTGACATGTTGACAGGGAAGTGAGTTCAGAAAACCCTGGTGTGGTAACATGCTCAGTGAGTGGCCTGATGACAGCATTGAGCTGGACAAGTCTTCCTGAGATTTAATCATGCCTGCTGTGACAGCTTGCACATCACAGACAGCAGAGAAGCTGTGCATACCAAGAGTGGCCAAGCAGATCTGATTCCCTTGCAAGATGCCAAAGCAGGCTGTTAAGCCACTGCTGCTAGCATCGAATGAACAAAGCTCCACTCTAGCAAGGCCTCTGTCTATTTGACCGCAAACGCTTTCCAGCGCTTTCAAGCGTCTCTTTGGATCCTTTGAGGCAGCATTGCCATCTACAGATAGCCACTTTGTGATGTTCTTGCAGGCGTATGTTGCTGCTGAGCGGCCATTGAAGCCGTGACCATCAAACACACCTGCAGACCGTGTACGGCTATACTGCTGTGCATTTACACGTTGAGGCAATGCCTTCATGCGCATGCAACTGTCTGGACATAAGGAATTTGGAAAGAAGTACTGGTTAGCATGATGCAAACTGCTGTGGACACAAATGCCCAACATGCTGTATTGCCAGCATGCAATAAATATTGCCAGCATGCAATATTTATTTCATGCTGGCAAAACTGCAACAGCAACTGCTTGCTGTCCTGTATACAACAGCAAGCTGCCAACACAAGCATTACAATGGCAACTAGGCATACGCTCAACCCAAGCTCTGCTTCTTCCTGACCTAGCTGATATGCACAATGCACCTTAATCAGCATTGCAGGCCGGCCTAATCACATTGATACAGCTGAGAATGTTGCAATCTAGTGTGAAGGCACATACCAGCAAAAGCAGCATCCTGATGACCCATGAAGTTGGTGCAGGCGAACACATCATCCTGACAACACTTCAGCCCAGAGTCAAACTGAGACCAGACTCCTGTGGTCTGCCATGTGTCTTGATGGCTGTTCCAACAGAAGCTGGGCCGGATGGCCACCTCGCATGAGAGCGTAAAGAATGGCTCCGCATTCAGCCTTTTGCTGCCTGCAGCGCAGAGAATGGAGTGGAAACTGCATGGGATGCTGGCAAGCAGATCATGCAGGAGCACTGCATGTGTGTGACGGCAAGCAGATATTTTCAACCTGTTGTAGGGGAGGCTGACGTCCTACACTGATGGCTAGTCTAGCTGATGCATCACTTGCTGGTTGGCGCCAAAGGTGATGAAGTATGTGGCTCATGCAGCAGGGCCAGCAGAAGGTGTCTGGAAGATATGAAATTACAGCAACAGCTTGGCTTTTGATGTTCAGCAAAAATGGCAATTCAACGTTTGCTTACTTCTGCTCAAGACGCCAAGGGTGCTACTGGATCTGCTGGTCAGCTCGGCCATCTTTCCATCATCTGACACCCTGCTGCCAAGACTGCTGGTGCTGTCCTGCCGGGGGTCTGTCCTTTGGGAGAAGCCCAGAACGGATTGCAAGCCAAACATAGAGGTATTTGCCAGGTGGCTCCTCCTTGAGTGACCAATGTCCAACACTGACATAAGCTGTCAAATGGCTGCCTGTTTTTTACTGGCTGAGGCTGCCAGGCTGTGCTATTGTTGATGTGACAAACTTTTGCTATGCGACCAGCTTTGTGCGGCCTCTGCAGTGTAAGCAGCCATGCACCACCCTGAAGAAACATTGGTCAATTGAGTCAGACAGAGATGCAGAATGATATGCAGGTTGGCAAGGCTCGTACACTAACTGCACAGTAATCCTGGAGTGCGCTGCCGTGTCAAAACGGCCGAGTTCACATGAAGACAGCTACGTCACAAAGAGCGGCCAGTGAGGTGAGGTTCGGCTGACTGTCTTGATAACGCGAAACTGCTACCTGTTGAGACGGCGGAAGGAAACTACAGGAAACGCTTCACAATAGCCTTGTCCGGTTGAGCTTATGACAAAGCGCTGTTAGAGGTGCGCGCCGGCTTGACCAAGTGTTGATAGCGGTGCGTCACAGAATTCGAACTTCAGAAAGTCGCCTCTGCGGAGGACTTCAAACAATAGCCAGCCACCTGAAGATCTGTAGACGATATGAAGCAAAGCAAAGGCTGACCCTGCCGGCAGCTGTGGGGGGACGTTGCCTTGGAGCAGGACGTCGAATGACGCCGCGAACAAACGGATTCAAGAGGCAGATATGTGATGATCCCACTCGAAGCGGCCTTCACTCAGAAATCTGCTCTTTAGTTGAAATCGCTGACCTATTCGTTCCCAATTACCACGCACATAATGTACTACGCAGCAGTGTGGCCACTAAATCTGGTTCTTTCGATGACTAAGGGGCTTGCGCGATTTCTACTAATTATTAATTTCAGTTGCACAAGTCTTCTTCTTCTTCTTCTTCTTCTTCTTCAAAGAACAGGACTTGTGTTTTGTTTTTGAATGCACACGTGTGCACATGAATGACAACCTGCACTGCCAGTCTGGGATTGCGCAGGGCTAGAGCGTGACAACCCCAGGTGGGTTTTTTTTTGTTTTTGCCTGTTACCAATTGTATAAGGTACAATACATACGTATTGTAAACATGATTGGGATATATGGTCTCGTTTCAGGTATCACCACTTTCCTCATTGACTGTGTGTGCAAAGCCTTGCAGCCTTACGGATCTCACAATTTTGTCTGAGCCGCCACCATGCATGGGGGCTGGGTAACAACCCTGGAGGACACAGTGAGTCCAGCTGTGGCACATGTAGCGCACTATGTAGCACTGTGCCTGGTATACATGCTAAGCAAGCCTTGGTGAGCTCACCAGTACAGCTCACCAAGCAGGTAGTGCGCTGCAGCCACAGGTTGCCAAGACCAGTCCAGCACCTACACGGGTAGTCCACTTGTGCCAGATGTTGTCACCTGTCAACTGCACGGCGCTGGCAGCGTGTAACAACACCTAAACAAAAAATATCCAGCCGTTGCGCAACGCCTGGCATGCCAGAGATGATGGTTACACCAACTTGTTCTAGTGTATGAGATGGCTCATGTGCAAGACTGGCTTGTCTGTTGTGCATGCCCAGGCCACTTACAACAAATTTGCTTGAGAAGAATTGTAGAACTGCCATGCAACAAGCTGGAGCCTCAATTATGGGGAGACAACGAAGAACAAGGAGAGAAAAGGGAGGACAGAGGCAGCTATTGTGCTACTAAACGTGCTACTAAACAACTTGTTTTGTCTTGAGGACACTCTTTGCTCCGTCACAAACATATATATTTGCCTAATGACGATAAACAATGTAATAACGGTACGCAGTTATTGCGACAAAGAAACTTGTTGGCTCTGCCATTACTGTGCACAGCAACGGTCATACTGTAACAGTAACAAGTTTAAACAACTGAAAGCAAGCTTGCTGATCCTGCCAAATCAAGCCAATGTTCTGAGAAATATCATGTTGCCTGAACAGTGCACAATAGGATCTCACTGACACAGCAGCTCTTCTCAATTCCGAAACGTCTATTTTCACTCAGAAACGTCATCCCTATATTGGAAAGCTAAGCACTGACATAAATGTGCACGCAGAGCATACTTGGTAAGAGGGCCGTTACTGTAGTAAAAGAATATGGCTTTTGTCATCCTGCAAATTGCATCTCTGCATCTGAAACCAATGTCTGAATCTGAAACAAATTTGGAATGGCTGTTGTCAAAGTTGCTTGGAAACTGCAGAGCCCTTGAGCACCCCAGACAGACTGTACTCAGTACGGTCACGGGCAGAACCTTGGCGTAAAAGCAGCATCAGCAAGTGATAATGTTGTTCATGTCGTCGTCTTGCACCATTCCATTGCATTGGTTGCCTGTCATAGCATTGCCAGAGAACGTGTTCCCTGAGACTGTGGTACCAGATGTGCATCCCTTGTCATTGCAGTACAACCAGATTGCAACGCCTGCATTGTCTGTGAAGGTATTACCCTCGATGCTGAGGCCAATGCTTGGCCCCAGGTTGTTCTGGGTCCTCAATCCAGGTGTGCCACTCATGCTGTTCTGAATGGTGTTGCCAGAGACTGAGAGGCCTGTAGGCAAATGTGCTCACTTTTGATCACTGTCATCCCATAAGGATGTACCAAAATGTCAGTGTGCGCACGTAGTAACTTACCAGTAGTGTAATCAATCCCTATGCCGCCAACACCGTTGCCAGTGACAACATTGCCTGTCAAGGTGTTTCCTGAAATCTGCAAGCAGCAGAAGAGCTCATGTTTGGCACCACATGCTGCAGGGCGGCAGGGAAGGGCCCAATGTCATGCTACCAGGCAACAATCAGCTTTGGAGATAGTGAGCACACGAGAGCAGCATTTACCAGATGGTGAGTTCAGGGATGAAGAAGAAGCACAAAAACATTGTGCACGCAAACCTGCCCTCCATTGGACTGGTTGTCAGCAGTGATCCCCTCTCCACCATTGGAGCTTGCTGTGTTGTCTGTGATGGAGTTGCCGCTGCAGTGGTTTTGCGCTATGCCAACAGCCTGATTGTTGGAGCTCTGCACAAAAGTGAGATCACTGAAGAGCAAATCTTGTTCAAACAAATGTTGGGGCAAGCGAGTTTTCATTATTGCCATTACACACTAGAGGAACTGTTGCATCTATGAGTGCAAACGTCTGCATGCAGTCGAGCTGAGTGGTTTTTTGGAGATTTGATAGCTGTAGCACCCAATCAACCTGGCTAGAAGCATATAAGCACTGCAGTCATGTTGGCAAGACTACAGCATGCTCTTACCGGCAAGCGTCTGGGCAAGATCACCAACTGCAAAGCAAAGCAGGTGAAAAGCTTACCGCACACCCAGAGATGGAATTGCCTGCACAAGTGCTGCTTTGACCGTCAAACACAAACCCATGGACCCCACAATTGCTGGCCTGCAGCATGTAGCAAACGGCACGTTCAACTAGAAGTGCAGTAGGTCCAGGTGCTGTCTCAACAGATGCACCTCAATAAACTCACCGAACAGCCTGTGATTTGATTGTTGGCCCCATTGATGACAAAACCCGAAAATGGGTTGTTTGCACAGTCAACTTGGAGGTTTTGGACCTGGTTTGAGTTGCCCCTGAATGAAATCTGACTGTTTGCATCGGACACAAGGCAATGTGCGAAGACATTGTTTGTTATCGTTTGACATAAACCGGTATACGAGCAGGGGTTGTCTCAACTTTTGTACCTGATGAAAAACTGCAGACCACTCGGATTGTCGTATACGATAGTGGCTCCAGACGGAGCTGAAACCGTTACGCCATCGACATTGACGTCAATATCTGCCGTCGCCTGATAAGTCCCAGAAGGCACGCAGACAGTCTGGCCTGTGCAAGTAAACAGGCTTGAGATCTTGCATGGTGGTCAACAAATGTCTGGACGTCTGGACGCGCAAACGTCACAGTACTGTGACTCGTCTCGAGCTTTGATGCAGCAAATCAGGTTTCTTTGCCGTACCTGAGGCGGCGGCAGCAACGATGGCTGCATTGAAAGCTGCTGAGCTATCTGATGTGCCAGTTGGATCGGCTGCATAGGGTGCTTGGGTTACGTCTATGCCGCTCGCGCATGCGTCGGAAGCCAGCGATCTCCTCGAATCAACGCTGCCGACCATCGCGAACATGAGGCAGAACATCATGCTGACCGCGACAACAGCAGACGAGCGCTTCAGTAGTGAAACGGGTGATGATGTCGCCATCTGAAGTGTTGGAGGCGTGTGAAGAGCAGATCTGATGAGGAACTGTATGCGTCCGTCAAATTCTGAGCACAAGGTGGGTTGTCACGCACACCAGATCCGGTCGCTGCCGATGGCGTCAACGTCAAGGTCCTAATCTCGATGAAGCCATATGCCGCACGTGAAGCATGGGTCTGCTTTTACTCCAGCCTAAGTCTTTGTCATTCGTCTGCAACATAAGAATGCGTCATCTGACGCGTCTAATACAGCTGCCGTCAAGAGTCTGCTTATCGTAATGGCACTGCTTCAGCAGCTTAAAACATTTCTGCTGAAGCAGGTTGAATGCTGTGCGCAAGCCACTGTGGCCAGCCAGTGTTAGCAGCCTGCGCACTTACTGCTGTGACTGTTGCCGACGAGGACGCTGCTACCGCAAGCTGCAAGGCTTTGGCTAAAGCAGGTACCCACCGGTGAGTGAGGCAAGAAAGCCAACAATCAGGTTCGAGGCTGACAGCAGGCAAGATCCATAGGAAGCAATACCCTGTGAAGGGTAAACCTTCTAGCAAAGCAGGCCAGCTGTCATGCCTGGTGTCTACTTTTCTCAGCAAAGCAGCAAGCAGTGGTTATTTGAACAAGGGGTAGGAAAAGCTTGCTGCCTCTGACAGAGGTCGAGCCTGACCAGTCAGCAAACCTTTCTGTTCAGTGCAACCACTTGCAGAGGCTCGCCTAGCACATTGCACAGCCTGAGCAGGAATAATGCAAGAGTTTAGCCTTCCTGATAACTTCGACTGCTGATTGCGTCAGTCTTTGCCAACAGCTTACACCCTGCTTGGCTGATCTGGCTAGGGTTTGTAGGAATCTGAACAGCTGATTTGGGTGTGAAATCCCTGATGTCATCGATGGTATGGTGACTGATGTTTATATGTCAGTTGGGGATGCCTAACAATGTTCAAAGCCACAGAAATGCAAATGTGTGTAAGCAGACTTATGATGCCAGCTGCACGTTCAAGGTGACACACGCGTTGTACAGAGCAAAGACTTTACCAATATTTGTTTAATGACAATTTACACTGTTCAGTAGACTACTGACCACATCCAGATGTACAGCCAATCCTATTTTTGCCCTTGAGGAGCTCCTGTTGTCCTGAGCTCAGCATGCAGCATATTCTTCTGCATGCACGGGTCACCGCCTTCTGCAAGTGCCACCATTACATGCCACAAGCCTTGCGGGCAGCAAATTGTGTGGGAACAAATTATTGTATGCATGTACAATGTCAGTCTTTTCCCAGCATGCAAACCACATGACTTCCCTGAATGTCCAGTCTGCAAGTTGCCAACCACTACGTGAGGCAACAAGTTTGAGGACTGTGTCAACCACATTGTTGCTGACCTTGAGTGTGGGGACTTTACAGAAGCATATCACTCGCACACAAGCGCAACAGTATCACTACCTGCACTAACATTTCAAATTGCAGGACCAAAGAGCGCCACATATCAGGTTATGGATCTGCAGCTTATTTGATCTGCAGCTTCTGAATTGCTCTGCCATTTGACAACTGCTGTGGCTTACTAGCAGAGGCATCTTGACAACTTCTCAAAACAAAGAGAGTCTTGAGGCTCAGGAAGCCTGTAGAAGGCACACTTTGCTGATGCGCTACCTGCGTCGCTGCACAGTTCATGCTTCAGGGTCGACCCGTCCTGGTCGCTCGCAGAGTGCGCTCACAAGTGTCAAATGTCCCACCGTGAATGATCTGAGTTCTGGTGCCTGGATGACTAGTCTGACGGAGGAAGCTTCGGAGTATGATCCCAGTGGTTTCCAACCATCACCTGCAGTGCAGCAAGTTGCGTGTCTTGTCGTCAGTGCAGATACAGTATGATTTGTGATCTGTGAGTGCCCCTGGCGGATTTTTGCGGCCTCACGAACGCCTTCATCTTGTGCATTATGTCGCGCAGGAGTCCCGTCTGGAATCAATACACAGGACCAGTTTCCATGCGTGTGCGTTTAGTCAGGCACTGTTGGCGTTACGCCTGGCGTCATGCTGCTCTCAAATAAGGTAAATAGCAGAAAGATATGCTCAATCAGAAGCATCCGCAAAAAGCAGTCATCTAAAGCTTGAAACTTGAGCTGGAGCTCGCATGACGTCATGATTACAGGCCATCGATGGAGGTCCCAGAAAAAACAAGCCTGGAAAAGTTATGCAATGCATGCATGATGCGCGTCATGAAACCTATTGCCATTGTCGATGAAAAGGTCAGTAAAGTCGGAATAGCTAGAATTGTGGATCCTGTCAAAAACACTCTGCTGGTACCATAAAAGCACAAAGTTGGCACAAGTGTATGTGCACATAGAACAAAGCGTCTGGGTTGTACGCAACTATCAAGATTGACATGCAGCAAATACATCGTTTCCTGCTCAGCAGAGTGCAACACTCAGCACACCAGAACCACCCGGCTGAGAGTAAGAAGCTACGACACAACTTGTTATATAGCAATACACGAAAGCATCAGAGCTTTTGTTAACATACAGGTGGTCTTGAAGCCAAAGGCAGAATTTAAATACCCATTGAAGCAGAAGGCAGAAATGAGACCGTGTCCTTCACAAGTACCCAGAGAATATGTTCACTGAAAAAGCCACTGCAGTACTATAAGAATATTTCTGATGCGCAAAGAACTAGGCCATGACTTACTGCCTCATGATTTTGGGACCTCACGCTGCACCAGCAGTGCCATGCCTGGTATGCACAGCATGTACGCTTTCATCCTCATCACTGCTGCTCTCATCTTTGATGCCCTTCTGTACGGCCACACAGCCAAACATGTGCCACATTGTCCACCCAGAGTTGCTCCCTGTTGATGCACTAGAATCCCGCTTCAGCTTCCTGAAGCTTCCAAACAACCCCTCCGGTCGCCGTGTCAGATGCAGTGCATCTGCCACACCTCTAGCCTCCTGAACTGCGCTCCCTTGCAGGGTGTTTGCTGTGTCATACACGGCACCATACGCACTGCTGCCACCAACTTGAGGCACAGCATCATCAGTATCAGTAGGAGACACATTCTCCAAGCCTCTCTCAACTGAAGATCTGCCTACAGCGCTCCCCTTGCTGCTCTTGTCTATGTCGGAGCTTTCCAAGCTGCTCATGCGGCGCATATACCGTGGTACGGTTTTGGGGCGGGGCAAAGGCATCTCTTCTACACCCCCCGGCATGTGAAGGAAGATGCCGGCATTGTAGCGAGCAACCAAGTGGTCAGCCACATTGGGGCGAAGCTTGAAGTGCCAGGGGCGCGACTTGAGCTTGATCTTGCCATTCATGATGTGGATGGCTCCATTGACATGGTGATACCTGGAATCATAACAGAAGGCTTCAGACACTGTGATGGCACAGACCTACTTCACAACGTACAGTGCAATGACTTGCAGCACAGCCAGAGCTCAAGTAAGCTTGATATCACAAATGCATGCTATCACACTGCATGCATGCATGCATGCATAATGCCAAACAAGAACATGATCAACACCTACAACAACATGATCAACACCCATGACAAACCTTCCATTACTGTCTGTAATGGTGACTGACCACCGCCAGAAATGGTCTCTTCTGCGCAGTTAATTTGAAAGCACATGTGATGCTGCACTGCCATAGTGACCAGATGCAGAAGTGCATGAGCAGAGTGGGGCTTACACAAAGGCAGGGGGGAGGACGGGCACGGGGTCCCCCATGCACCAGGCGCAGGGATGTGCCCACCAGGGTGTGGAAGGCCCTCTTGAAGGCCTTGTTGCCCACCCGGGGGCTGCCAAAGGTGATGCACCGGATGTCAGCCTGTGGGTACTGCAGCGCAGCCCATGTTGCACCTGTACTCATCACCACACACCATCAGCCATGGCACTCTTGTAGGCAGCGACTGCAGTGCCAAAGTGATCTGCCATGCTTCAAAGCTGCACTGACAGAACTGCACTTTGCTAGCCAATGCCTGCCTACTTCAAATCAGCAAATTGCTGACCTATCTGTAGCACGTCGTATGATGAAAAGTATCAGTTAAGACTCAGGACGCTGGCAGTGGTCTGTCTCGCACCAGTCAACACGCCAGACTACAATGACAAACAAGTACTGCCAGGATGCAGCACACACTGCAGCAATGTATGTCGTACCAAGGGTTGCCAGAGCCCCTCCAAGGCTGTGGCCACAGCACAGCACCCGTGTGGGAATCCTGCCCCCTGACAGCTGCTCAATCACGCTGGACATGTTCTTCTCCGGCACATCTGGCCGGCACACCCCTGCAAACTGCTGCAAAAAGCCTGCAGCACACATGAGGCATGTCACACAATGCGCACACCAAATTGCAGTGATTCTGACTTGCTATAAGAGCCTGGGATTGCTGCACAAACAAAAGCCAGAAGACAGGCAGACGCACAGTTAACAGCACAGACATTCCACAAACAGGCAGATACATGGAGGCACAAACAGATGAATGCTTTCCCCCCCCCCTCCTGGTCTCCTCCACGTCATCATACCAGGGCTTTCATTCAGAGAGACATGGGCAGATGGAACTGCAGGCACAGAAATGGAGTGGTGCATGCTGCAGACACGCCACACCCATGCATGTGATTGAACAGCTTACCAGAGTGGGCTTGTGTTCCGGGGAACATCTTCTGCAAGTGGTCGATGCTCTGCCGCACAATCTTGACATCTTGCAAGCCATCTTGGGCAGTTTGTGTACCCCGGAATGCAAGAATAGCTGTGCCGCCTTCCAGCCAACCCACATGCACCTGCAATGTATCTTGCACTGTCAACACTTGATGCAAGCAACAGAATGGGAGCACATGAGATTGTTCATGTGTGATGACTTGCTTAGGCCTCAGGTGTAAAACACTAAATGCTTGCTGGTCATTAATGTGCGTTGTGATGCATGAATGTGAAAAGATTATGGCTTTCAGCTGAAAAAGGCCATAGGTGAGGTACATTGAGCTTCCTTGTGGGGCCTAGTTTGCTTGCATGTGATATGTTGATATTACAGTTGTCAGATCATGGCATGTAACAAATGTCCTTCTCAAGCATCAGGCAGCACGTGCAAATGCTAGGCTTACGTGTGTATTGGTGTGGAGCTCGTCGATGATGAGCTTGTTCTGCTGGATGCCCGTCCTCTCGCTGAACTCAGCTTCAGTGCGGTAGGCAGCTGCCGCCACCACCACTGCCTGGCTGATCTTGCCAGTGATCAAGACCTGCATGACACCAGCTATGGTGGAGCAACTCAGCACAATACACAACAGCAATGGTGGAGCAACTCAATACAATATACTGCAGAGCAACACTGTGCTTGAATGGCATGGCTCTGCATGTACATGCAAGGCAGCCAGTTACATTGTACATGGTACAGCAGGGGAAGGCAGATCTAGACATGACATACACTGGTATTGCACTAGTAATGCACCTAGTAGGCACCGGGCAAGAACGAATTAGCTAGAACGCCTGTAAAAATAATCATAATAATCATTATTATTGTTGTTGTTATCATTATCATTATCATTATCATTATCATTATCATTATCATTATCATTATCATTATCATTATCATTATCATTATCATCATCATCATTATCATTAGCAACGCATGCAGGCCTGAGGCCACAAACTGGGCAATCTTGCTGTTGTGGTGTATCTACACATCCATTCAACCACATACCTTTTCAAGACTAGTCATTTGGCCATTGATGTCAACTCCAAGGTTTTCCTGGTCCACCAAGCTGAAGGCCCTCTTCAGCCAGGGCCGCCCCCCTCCCTCCTCCCCTATCATGGATGACCCTGGGTTTGGGGCCATTCCCTGAACATCCTCTGCTAGGGCATTTGCCTGCTGCCCACTCCTGGACATGGAGGTTCTCCCAGTCACCACTGGGAAGCTCCCTTGGGGAGTGCCCTTTGCTGGAATCAGGCCTGATGCACCATCAGCTGCCTTTGCAATAGCGCTGTCACCAGGACTGCGCAACTGCACACCATTTGTCATTGCACTGGGCTGATGCGCAAACTCAACAGTGTCCGGCTGCTGCTGCTGCTGCTGCTGCTGCTGCTGGCTGTCAGTGCCAGTGTACCCATGAGGAACCTCATCATGCATGTTAGCCCCCATCTCAGGAGGAGACTCGCAGTCCCAGTCAGCATTAGTGCCTTGACTCTGCTGGCTGTTGTACCTTGGGCTGATGCTCTCTGCCACTGCACCACTCTCGCCACCAGTCAGGTTGTTGCTGGCGTTGCTGTGACCTGTGCTGCTGCTGTCAGCTGGGGCAGTGGCAGTAGCAGCTCCAGTAGCGTCTGGTCTGACAGTTGACTCCTGGCCAGCCTCTGATTCAATGTCAGCCCGGACCACTGACATGAGCGGGCTGAGGCGGGCATCATGGGGGTTGTCAAACCAGCGGCTGCTCACCTGGCTGTTGACGTGACCACTGGCAGGAGCCTCAAAGGCCTTGTGGGTGATACTTTCAGCTCGGCCTGCAGCAAAAGACGTGTTACATGGCAGACTGCTTCATAGCCTGACCAAGGATGCCAAGTTCAACACATTTGATGGCCAAAAATGTGACAGTCTGATGCACAACACTGGTTTGGGCGTGCTGTGCGTTGTTAGTCATTGTGGTCAGGACAGCTGGGATCTGAGTGTGTTGAGATCAGAACATTTGTGAGCCTGTCACAAGGCATCTACATTATGTATGCTAGCGCTGTCCCTTGCTGTGTTCACATGCTGACCTATCAAGCTAAAGGCGCTGGCAAAGTTCAACTCAGCCCCAGTCAAGTTGTGTTCCTGGTGGCAAATGCTCATGCACACCAAAAACCACAGTGCTTTAGGTGGAGTCTGTGTGGCCATACCTGAGCTGCCTGACTCATCTAGAGGAGGTCCCAGCATGGCCCGCTCCAAGATGGCTTTGCCACACTTCTGTCCCCGCTCCATCTCCTCTGCAGTGAACTCATTTGGTGCTGGCTGGCCGTAGCCGGGGGGCCTGCCATCTTCAGCTGGAGACCGAAAGTCGAATGGCCCCTCCTGTGCGTCCCCAGCTGCCTCTGGAAGAGTTTGGCCGGTCATTGGGTTGACGCTGTTGCCTGTCCTTGATGCCTGCATTGTGCCCAACAGACAGCGTTGAAAGAAGCAACGCTTTGCTGTCATTTGTCCGCTCCTACAAATTCTCACACATTTGTATGAGTCTGCATCTGACCCTGGAGCGTGCATGCTGTGTTTTTGGCGAACCTGTGAAAAACCTCAAACATGTTCACAAATGTGTATTGATGTTTTACAGATTGTCCCAAGACCTTCATTGCATGCACCATGACAGCCTGAATCAGGGATGCCCTAGCAATAAAAGCATGAGGCCCTCTTTGCACAGATGCAATCAGGGGCAAAACACGCACAATGGGAAGCCAGCGAGACGCACCAAAACAGACACCAGAGTGGAATGTCAAGATGCAGCTCACCTGGTCAGACAACAGAGCTCCCTCTGCTTGATGTGGCTGTGCCGTCTTCTTGTGCTGGTCAGGCTGAGCGCCTGACAGCTGGAGGTAGCAGCGAGCAAACTTGGCATACAGGTTGCCACCAGCAGCTTGGTCCTCCTCAAAGTGTGGCAGGCACATAGCATGCAAAGCCTGCGGCCAGACCATTGCAAGTCAGCTAGAAGACAGAGTGACACTCAGGGCATGTGTGCTGACCAGTCCTTGCATGCACAAACAGGCACGCCGTGGTGTAGGCTTGATTTGCGTGCCCTGGAGTTGTGCTTCACTGTAACATGGTGAAAGGCATGTATTGGCATGTATAACATGGTATCACACTGGGTTGCACTTATGTACAACTGCACTTATTATTGGACAGCCTTTCAGCTTGATGCATCTGCAATCCTCGACTTTGCTGCATGCACAACAACTTTCCATCTGCTTACACTGCTAGCATGCTATGGGCTGTTCAAAGTCTTGCGACCATTTCAGGACAGCTTTTCAGATTTTAGATGCAGGTGAGAAGATAGCCTTGCATGTTGCAGCAACAACATGGAGCAGCGAGACAGTACGGCTTGATCACCTCTGCATATCTCATCATGCTGTGATCTTTTGGATCACCCTGAAACTGATAGGGTTGTTTGCCAGGTTTCAGCTGCTTATCATCTATGTAGATCTCCCCATGCACATGCACCAGGGTGTCATTCAGCAAGTTGAGGCGGCGATGCTTGTGCCCAGGCACAGGATCTCGTCTGTATACAAGTCTGTAGCTCAGACCTATCAACCACCTGCATCAGAAAGTCTTCAGCAGATGTGGTTTCAGGGCTTGAGTCACATTTCAGCAGAGGTAGGTAGTGCATGCACACCCAAGCCACATGATCATCATTGGCTTGATGTACAACACCTCCTAAAGCCAATGCTTACAAACACTGATGCCACAATGGACGGCACGAACACTGCATCTAAAGACTCTGACAAAGTAGTGTGCATGCTGTGTAGCTCAAGCCAGCAATGCCATATCCAATACAGATGCAAAACAGTTTCGATGCAAGGTGACACGAGCTTATGAGCCATTGCCAGACTGCATAAAGGACCGGAGTAGAGAACGCTGCACAGCTACCTGAAGGCTTCTGCAAAGGCAGCATTGCCAACCAGTTGTGACCCAAAAGTGATGCAGCGCACATCAGCGGTGGGGCACTGCAGAGCTGCAAAAACAGCTGCCACGCTTGCAATAGAGCCTCCAACACAGTGGCCAACACTTGTGATGCGCCTTGGCGTGACACCTCCTGTGTCACAATCACCACAGAGTGAGTTCACTCAACTGAACATTTGTGGGTTGAGAGCAACCTAAAACAACTGACAATAGATGTTGTTGTCCAGAACTGCACGTTGATGAGAGCCAACATAGGCCACATGTCAACTGCATATACTCAATGTGCCATACCTGTGACTGACTGCATCACTTGGGCTAGGCACTGATCCTTGTCCTTAAAGCTCTCAAATATCTCCAAGACCTTTTCGCTGACTTGCGCTTCAGGAGCTACAGCACCAAGCCAGCTTGGGCATCTTGTGCCTCCATTAGAAAGGATAAAATTCTTTGTGACTCCTGTGGAATCTTCCAGTTCGTCGCAATGAATATTCTGCAGGAAATGCAGACGGATCACTTGCTTTGTAGCTGGACAGCCTTTTCCCCATGTCATCCGTGACGAAGAGGACAGAGTACACTGCTGGTTTCTGGTGTAGTGACAACTTGGCATTGCTCTTGAAGGCAGACGGTGATGCTGGCAGCATGCGTAAAAACCTCACCTTATAAGCCATTACCAACAGACGTGCTTCTTCAAACCATCCTATATGGAGCTGGGCGCCAAACTTGCCTGCAAGTGCGATTTTTAAGTTGCAGCAGACAGAAGATGCGACAAACAACAAAGGCTGCAGCGGAAGGACCATGCCGACCTTCGAGAACGACAGTTCGACTGCCAAACGCTCGTCTTTGTGCATTTGCGAGACGCGTGAAAATCAAAGCCTCCTTCAACTTGCCCAACACTGGACTTGTAAGCTCTTGCAAGTGACCAAGGCTCTGCTCTTCTTGCACTGTGGCGAGCATCTGTAGAAGAGGCATGGCTGGTCGGAACGCCTTGGATAGTTCCGAAACCTGCTTCGTCCTCGGTACTTGTTTGTGCACTAAGACAACAGAGCAGACGGGTTGTTGTACAAGTCAGTTCGTTTCCGCAGATTGCGCTCACAATTGTCAAATGCTCCTCCGAAAGTTCTGTTAGGTAAGGCCTTACATCAATGGAAATCGCCGGGGATGAGACGACCCCCAGACTTGCAAAAGCCGGGACAGGCTTTTTGTTTGCTACTGCAGCGACGTTGCGGCCAAAGATAGTCGCACGGTTCCATCAGTGTTTTAAGAGAGCACATCCTGCGTAGTGACTCAACCCGAATTCCCCATCACGATTGGTGCGGATTGCTCGGTATTTACACAATTTTGCAACTCGACTTACTGCTCGCCGGGCCTTGACCTTGCTTGCTTTCAGGGAAGCGCACATGTAGAAAAAATCAATTTGCCAATGTTACGCCCCCGAGAGTGTCACCACAATCACAGCATGCACTCGTACAAGTGCAGATCAACAGAGCTGTTACCAAAAAAGGGTTGTAGGTATATACACTCAGCAGGCTTGCAGGCATGCACACAGTCTGAGGAGTCCTTGCAAAACGCGAATGCAGCTAATGGCTTGCTATAAAACAAACCGGGAATCGTTATCCAGGAGGCTCAAAGTCTTCCCTAGAGGTCAGAAAGCATACCCTGACTCTGTAGGTGTCTTTCTTGCCTGCATCGGTGTGCAATCAGAGGAGACAGTTTTCTATCAGTCGTGGGTGCACAATCAGACACACGGGCAAAGGTCTATCATTCATGGTGAGAAAACCACTCTGCAGTCAGTTTGCATAGTTTGAAGTTGTGCAAGACCTTGCGGCTCAAACTCAGTTTGGGAGATTGCTGGCATCAAGGCTGTGGTTCGTTCCAGAGATCCTCATAATTTTTATAAGGACCCCTTTTGTCCATCACAAAGCCACCATCAAAATACTTCAGCTGGAACTTCTTGCTGGACAAGGCATCATAATCCTCTTTTGGCAATGTCCATCCCCATGCACCTTGATTCTCCTATGAGCAACCCCACAAGTGGAAACGATGTGTGAAAGAGCTAGAGCAAAATGCTAGCCAACTCAACACTTGTCAAGCTGTACATGTGCTCATGCGGCGCAAGCTGACACAATACGAGCTTTTCTGGCCACCATGATTGCCCAGAGGAGCAGAGCAAGTTGCCCAATCAAACTCATACACACATTAACACTAGATGCTGCGGCAGACAACAAATCCTGACTGCATCCTATACAGGGTCATCGTATGCAAATCAAGCACAACATCCAGTACAGTTCTTACCTGGCTATGTTTGGGGTTGCTGCTTTTGGGAATGACAGAGGTGCCATGCTGAAGCCCCCACCTCAGCAGGGTCTGAGCAACTGTCTTGCCATTCTTCTTTGCAATATGGGCTACTTCTGCATCCTGCATGATACCCTGGCTGTAATTTTACAAGCATCAAGGGGATTCCCATGACCATGTTGTCCATAACCAACTCATGATTAAGGTAGCACTTTAGCCAGGCCAGCTGGCTCAGGTGACTGCGTATCAGAGCATCCCTGCTCTTGTTCTGGGCCTTCAAACTGTTTTGTGCTGTAGCGTTGCGATTGTATGTGTGGGAAATGCAGCATCACGCGCAGTAAAGCAAGCAGCCTTTCACCATTTGAGTCAGCAAGACGGAAGCTTTTTAAGCACATACTGACTGTCAGGGTCTTGAGTGCAAAAAAATTTCAGGACTTTGCAGCACTGCTTGGCAGCGCTGACAATCACACCATCACAAGCTAGATGATGCCTCAAGGCAAGGCAGCTTGCACCAATTGCACTCAATATATGAGAGCGTGCAGCATCCAGCATTCTGGAACAGTGCAAGAGAGACACTCACGTAAGATGGCATAATTCATGACAGACGCATTAGCATCATGCAGGATCTCAGATATACCTGAAGAAGGTTTGGGACAGTCTTCTTCATTGAGCTCATGGTCTGGGGGCTGCTGAGGGGGGCATAGGCAGTCACATGGATCCCCTCCTCCTTGCACCATGCAATGACTCTCTCATTTCTGAAATGGCAGTGAACCTCTACCTGCATGCGCAATCAACAAAACGGCTGTGATCAGGCAGTGCTCTCCAAGTTGCTGTTGTGTACAAGCTGTGATCATAAACTGACACCACGAAGAAGTTGTCTGCTGGATAGCGTCCAGGTGCAAGGTGAGGCATACCTGACAACTATCCACCTTCAGCTGGCAAAGGTTAGCCTCAGGCAATCAGTCAAACTAGGATCAAGACATACAAATGACCGTACAGCGGTGCCTGCAAGAGCTGTGATAACTGCAATGCACCAGCCCCAGTGTTGCCTGCCAAAGACAGGATGTTCGCCAACTCAACCCAACTTGTACTTTAATTCCTTGCCGTTTTTAACTGGGTGTTGTCCAAGCGAGAGGACTGCTGGCATAGTGGGCCACCCTGTTCCATCAAGACGGCTTCTTTCCTGTCTTGCCCTTGTGTGTAGACTTACATAATAGGTTGCAGGGTTATTGATCTGACCTGATTGACAGCAGGGCGGATGCGAGCAGTCTTGAGCAGGGTCTGGATCTTCTCAGGGCTGAAGTTGGAGAGGCCAATGCTTCTGACCAAGCCCCTGTCCACCAGTGACTCCATGGCAGCCCAGGTCTCATTGAAGGGGGGTACCACCTCTGGGCCTGCCTCCTCTGAGTTAGGCCTGAAATTCACAGATGACAAACCCTTGACACCGTTCTAGATACAGTCAAGCTTCACCAGATGGGTCAGCTCCACAGGTAGGGTCCTGATCTAAATGGCAAACACACATCAGACTTTTGCCCCACAACACACAAATGTGACGTCGAAGAACCAGGCTGTAAGTCTGCCTGCTTGAAGACTGCGTGCAGGACCAGTCAGGTCACATTGACGCACGCACAAAAAGTAGCTTCCATGTTTGGTCCACACGTTGGTCTTTGCGTGTCAGTATGATATAGCCAGTTACACTGCAGCTCTTGACAATCACATTCCTGTCTGCCTGTTGTGCATGCCAGACACAGTGCTTTGTGACATTGATGTGTGACTTTTCAGGTTAAGTTTGTTGCCCTTGAGCACTGCCATTCAAGCACTGTTGAAACCCATATCACAGATGAGCGACGCTGAGCTGCATGATGAGCTATATGCTGAGCGGGTGATACCATAATAAAATTGTAGGAAATGGGACTTGGTAAGTGCCTTGGATCACAGAACAGCAGTCTCAAGACCAACAGCTTAGCTAACCGCATGCAATCAAGATGAGTCATGGAAAGCTGGGCAAACACATGTACACACATCCACTTGACGGATAAATGGGCAGGCACAAACACACAGATCCAGGCAAACTGCAGGTTCAGGCTCAACAGTTATCACTCACCAATGAATATGGTATAAGTCTAAGTATTCCAGCTGCAGTTTGGACAAGCTAGCTTGAACAGCAGGCAGGACTGCATCAGGGGCATGATGGTTGTTGCCCAACTTGGAAACAATGAACAGGTCCTTCCTCTTCACAATTCCAGCTCCAATCAGCTCTTGTATGCCTTGCCCTATAGCTTCCTCATTGCCATACATTTCGGCATCATCAATATGCTGCAGGCCAGACAACAGATGATGCCGGATGCAGAATTCTCCAGGATGATGAGATGGAACGCAGAAGTCCCAAAGGTGTACCAAGTCAAGATGCTCGTCTTTGCTGAATGGTATAACAACATGACACAGCAAAGCTAAGACTGCATATGATTGAAGATTGCACGTCGAACCCGAAACCCAGCTTTGATCGCTGCTTCCACAGCTTGAACGGCGTCGATGTCTTTTGCTCCTGAGCTGCCCCACCCAAGGAGAGGCATGTTTTACCCGGAACTTAGACGCACGTGACGTGACTCGACCATGCCGCAACGCTGCAGTTGCGTGCTCAGCACATCTGATAGCCTGTACTGACCTGGCAGCATACATTTTCATGTCTTGTTTGCGGAGAATTTGTGGAGACCAGTTGTATAGCGGAAAGATGTTTGCACACAGATCGACACCGTTTACGTTCACGCTCAGCGAGTCACCGCCTGAGTGGCCCAGCGTTACGTCGCAGGGGTAAATTTCCTACCGATCGGTGTCCCGGTCAGTACAACAACCAACAGGGCCGCGAGTCCTCCCGCACCAACCACTGCACTCCTGTACATCGTGATCCCTTATAGCTTGCACGTAGTGGACATCAAACGCTCGACATCTGTACAGCAGGAAGCAAGGATACACGATGGCATCGAAATGCAAGCCGGGTGGCCTAAAGGCCTTGTTACGGATATACGTAACAGTTACGCTTGCTAAAACATGAATTATGAATTACCTCAACGACCTTTGTTTCCACTACGTAGTAGACTGTCTAGATTTCATGATGATTTGAACATGATTGCCATGATTGGCACAAGCGATCGGCTGTGTTGGCTGGCAGAAACTTGTAAAATCCTTCTTCTTCTTCTTTTCCTCTTGCAGTGACTTCTGACCTTTGATGTTCCTTGACATCCCTGATTCGCATTATGTCCATTACACAGACTGCCCACCCAGCAGTATGCACACAGATGTATTCATGACATGTACTTCCAAATGACTGCAGCTATGACGCTACCTTCACCCAAACAAAAGACGCTGGACGGATTGTTGTACACAGGCTGTTCCTGCTAATAGTTTGGCAGTTGTCGCTAAATGCCACAACCCCAACCAAGCCTGGAACCTGCTGCACTCTGCAAGCATCAAGCACAGAGCTGAAGGTTTCTGCAGTATGCATATGACCAGAAGTACCGCCATCAAGCACACCTGCAACTCGGGCATGATTCCAGATGGCCAGAGTGGTGGTCATCAAAGCTGCGGCTCATCCCACAGGTCTTCATAACTTCGGTATGGGCCATTGTCGTTCATGACAAAGCCTCCATCAAAGTATCTGAGCTGGAAGTCCATGCTGGACAGGGTGTCGTAGTCATCCTTTGGTAACTGCCAACCCCAAGCCCCTTGATTTTCCTGTGAGCAGCATCATTCTGGGAAAGATTGATGACGCAACAAGGCTGAACAATGGAATAAGTTGTAAGCTCTGGTGCTGACCCATCACCAAGCGACTGATCACGCTTTCGAGGTACATGCTGTAATCAGGGTTGTCATTGTGCATGCACATCTGCACATGTTTACATGACATGTACATGTATGCTGTGCATGAGTGGTCAGAGCTTGCGCATGCCATGACAACTGATTGCAGGCCAATGTGTATTGCCTTCAACTGCTGCAACACCAAGCAGCTGACTGTGGTCATCCCAGTGACAGCAGCTATCAAGGCGCAGTCATAGCCATACAATTTACATGCCATTGCATGAATGCTTGTAGTGTGCGGATTGTGAGATGATTCTGATCTGCACAAAACTCAGATTGACATGATGGCAGGGCAATTGGCTGACCATACAGAAGGGAAAAGAGAGGCCATATAGGCACGTGGGATGCACTTGATGTGTGGACGCCTGCTGATCTGCATGCGTATTTAGCAGTCAATTACCTGACTGTGTTTGGGGTTGGTGCTCTTGGGAATGACAGAGGTGCCATGCTGGAGGCCCCACCGCAGCAGTGTCTGTGCTACTGTCTTGCCGTGCTTGGCTGCAATGCTAGCAACTGCCTTGTCCTGCATTGTATGCCATTCTTGTTGCAGCTTGATTGGTCACCATGGATGGTTGCAGCAATATATCAAGCAATGCTGTGATGTTTCATAAGGACATGCACTGTTGCATGTCTTTTGCACTGTTGCATGTCATTTGTCACTCCAGATGCAGCAGACACAGACACAGACACAGACAGCTGTTCTAGCATGCACTCTGACTAGGCTCAACAACAATGTGACTGCCAGGCTTATGCAACAGCATGCATTTGCGAAGCTTCAATGCAGAAGCAGAGCAAGGATGCAGGTTGGAGACTTGCCATTCTGTCACGAGGCACAGCTTTCCCCAGTGAATGTCTCAATACAATACAGGTGGGAGATGTTGCAATCACGGGGGAAGTAAGGTGAGGGGGTTGGGCGGGGGGGGGGGGGGGGGGCGTTAAAGGC
>JAABUK010003043.1_pt1 | contig 28919 bp, 30 predicted proteins | sample 5559141 | NCBI WGS metagenome assembly JAABUK01 (sample SAMN10711869, study PRJNA513367) | rock metagenome | isolation source: Antarctica rocks | place: Antarctica: Victoria Land, Pudding Butte nord | collected 2016-01-03
AGATGTGTCGCAGTGATCATGCCAAGGCCACCCCTCCGCTGTGATCCCACCGAGGAGAGCGCGACCAGGCGCTGGGGTGGCGCGCAAAGCAGCGCCTCGCGGAAGCAGTCCACGATCGCCTTCGCCTCGGGAAAGCCAGGCTGCGGCGTGAAAAACGGAGGGAGCATCAGAAAAGCGCCGTCCACGCCCTCCATGGCGGCCGCCAAGGCGGTGGCGTCGGTGAAATCACCCCGACGGATATCTACGCCCCGCTGCGCCCAATCCGCGGTCCTGGCGGGATCGCGAACAAGAGCGCGCACGTGGTGGCCGGCATCGAGGAGGTGCTGTGCGGCTGCTCCGCCCACCTTGCCAGTCAGTCCCAAGACGAGAAACATCTGCTTGCTCCTGAAGGACCGTTCAGCCCACGCGATAGACGCGGTGCTCGAAGCCCACCACGCCGGGGCCGGCGGGACGCAGGCGGCCCTCGGCGACGAACACTGCCTGGTTGACCCAGGCGTATCGCGGGTCGCCCGTCTCCAGCAGCCAATGGGACCGTATCAACTGGTCGGAAAACTCCGTGGGCGTGGACGCGGCGAAAGCCTGCGCCAGCTTCTGGTTGGCCTCGGCCGGCCCGAAATAGTGGGCGCAAAGGATCGCCCCATCATCCGTTTCGATCTGGATGCGGACATCCATCCGCAGGAACCCGTCGGCGCCGACGAGCATCCAGTCGCTCCCCGAACCGAGGAGCTTGCCCTTGAGCCGCGGGTCTTCGAACACGCCGCTCGCTACCTCGTGGTATTGGCGGTGACCACGGGGACCTACACCCACGTCGTGGGGGGCGCTGACAAGGGCGTGGTAGGTGAACTCATGGACGAGTTTCGCCGATGGCTCCGACACAGATGATCTCCTATTCGATTTGCGGAAATGCCCGCCGGATGGTGAAGTCCCATGTCTAAGCAAACCTCTGGAGGTTTGCGCACAGATGAAAAACTAAGCAGGCTTGCGCGGCCTGGTACGGCCGCAGACCATCTGTGTGACAGGCCGCGCAAGCCTGCTTAGGTGTCTCGACAACACCCAGAACTGCCGAGGATCTATTTTCCTAGCAGCACCTGGGTGTCCCCGGTGAACCACGCGTTGCTGATGACGAGCCGACGCATGCGCCAAAGGTTCTCGTCTTTGACGACGTCCACGTCGTACCAGTTCATCATCTGGCAGCGTCGGGAATGGTCGCCCTTCGGCAGATGGGTCGCATCGACGAGGGCGCGGAGCCGAGCCGCGCTCCCTTCGATCTCTGCGCGTCCGTTGGTCATGACATGCGTCGTCGTCTGCACTTCTGCGGTCGCACGCAGGAAGCGGACGATGGTGTCCCCTCCGGTCAACACCGGAAAGTCCAGGCCCATCGCACGGCCGCAAGGACCGAAGTCCACGACGGCATCGTCGCTGAATGCCGTCGCCAAAAGCTCTCCGTCGTTGTGATCGACGCCTGCACCGAAACGGTACAAGGCATCCATCACCTCCCAGGGCTCGCCTGCCGGAGCATTGGCAGTCGGGTTGAGCATCATGATTTCTTCCTCAGAGTGATAGTGCGAGACAGCTCAGGCCTGGGGGGAGGCAGAGCCCGGTGCGCCGAACTCGAGGTCAAAGCCATACATCTGCTGGCCAATTGCGAGACATGCGCCGGTCTCCCGGCTCGTGCGCTCCTGCATGCGGGCCTCGAAGGCTGAAACGGACGCAGTCACATCGCCGGCCCGCGCGTCCGTCAATGCGTCGGCCAACTCCAGCGCGTCCAGCATCGCCAGGTTCACGCCCTTTCCGGTGTAGGGCGGCATGACATGCGAGGCGTCGCCCAGCATCGTCAGGCCAGGCTGCGTCTCCCACCGGTAGTCCGGCGACATGACGGAGTTCGGCCACATGTGGAAGTTGTCCTGCACCTGCGTGAGCATCGCCATCAGGTCCGGCGACCAGTCGCTGTAGGCCTCGCCGATGGCTGCCAGCACGGCCTGCCTGTCGCCGAGCGTGAAGCCCGCCGTCTTCGGCCAGCCCTCGGCGACATGCAGCGAAAAATAGAGAAGGATGAGGTCGTGGTTGCAGCGTTGCGTGAACACCGTGTTCCCAGCGCCAGCGAACATCACCGAGCCCTCGCCGAGGATCTTGTCAATCTCGGAACCGCGCCAGAGGTCCTTGCGGATGTTGGCGGCGACCATGTTGACGCCGGTGTAAACGGGCTGAACCGAGGTCAGGCGCCGCCTGACCTTGGAGCCGATGCCGTCGGCCCCAACCACGAAATCGGCGATGACCGAGACCTGGTCCTTGATGTCCAGCCTCCACCGGCCGTCCGCCTCGGGATGGACCTCTTCCACGGCATGGCCCCACGCGACGGTGTCAGGAGCGAGCGAATTGAGCAGAAGCTGACGCAGATCCTTCCGGTCGATCTCCGGCCCGGCATCCTCGTGCGTCTCCTCGCCCATCCCCGGCAGGTCGCTACCCTGGGAATCGATCATCCTGAACGCCTTGGCCTCATCCCGCGAGAAACGCGCGAACACGTCGGCGAGCCCGGCAGCGTCAATTGCGCGCTGGCCGGAGTCAGGTCGGAGGTCGAGGCTGCCGCCTTGCGGTCGCGCGGTCGCCGAGGCATCCCGCTCGAATACCTGCACGGTGAAGCCGCGCAGCTGCAGGAGGCGCGCGAGCGTCGCACCGCCCGGGCCGGCGCCGACGATGGCGACAAGACCATTGGCGCGAAGGTCTTCGGGAGACTTCATGGCGGTTCCTTTCGGTGTGTGGGGACAAGGCTCGGTAGTGGGCGGCTCGGAGGGATATTCGCGGTGGCACAGCCCCGGACCCCCTGACGACCATCATATGGCCTAACCGTACACCAATGTATAGGATAAACGTGCAGTGGTGTATAACTTATTTGTGCTGGTGCGCCACCTGCGGTCCGCGGACGACCGCGGCCCGGCCCCGTCCGCGCCGTTCGGCTTCGTGCCGAACGCGTAGAAACGGCAGATCACGACCGGAGACGGCAGCGTGGACAGCCTTGGGCTACCGCCTGTGCGGCCGTCCGCAGCCGCAAGCGCAGGCGCAGGCGCCGATGCCGGTTTACCGCAGCTTCCCCGCCGAGACCGAGCCCCTGCCGTCCGTCGCCATCCAGGCCCCCGTCACCGGCTACCTGCTCAAGCAGGACGCGCCGGACGGAGCGGACGTGGCAGCCGGCGAGCTGCTGTACTGGATAGACCCCAGGGACTACCAGGCATCGCTCGCCCAGGAGCAGGGACAGCGCGACCAATCCATCGCCAGCCTGAACTATGCGCGGGTCAGCCATGGGCGCAACCAAGCCCTCGCCCGCGACGGCTGGACGTCGCAGGACACATCCGACCAGGCCAACAGCACCTTCCACCAGGGCCAGGCGAGCGTGGCGACCAATACGGCAACGATGCAGCTGGTGGCGCTGAACCGCAGCCGGACCGAGATACGCGCACCCTTCGCCGGGCGCATCAGCCGCAGCCAGGTGTTCGAGGGCAGCCTCATCAGCATCGGCGGGGCCAACTTGAACACCCTGGTACAGCTCGACCCGATCTTCGTCACCTTCAACCCGGCGGAGGCCAACCTGGGCCTCATCACCCAAGTGCAGGCCCGCGCATCCGTCGAGGCCACGGTCTCGGTCGCCGGCACGCCGGCACGCCGGACCACGCGGGTCCGCTGACGTTCATTGACAACCAGGTGGACCACACGACGGGCACGATCCTGGTCCGCGCCACCATCGCCAACCCCGACCATGCCCTGTTGCCGGGACAGTATGTGACGGTGCGGCTGCACCTGGGCGACCGGGACGGCGCGCTGCCGGTGTCGCAGCACGCCGTCGGCGCAAGCCAGATCGGGCGCAACCTGATGATCGTAGGCGACGGCGACAGGGCCGAGCAGCGTGTGGTCGAGCCGGGCGACACCTACGACGACCTGGTTGTCATCACGGACGGCCTCAAGGCAGGTGAGCGCGTCATCACCGGGCAGTTGCAGAAGCTGAGGCCCGGGTCGCCGGTGAAGCCCAAGGCCGGGCAGGGCAGCAGCTCCCCAACCATGGGCAAGCTGTAGAGCTACCCTAACCCGGAGCGATGCTCCCTGCCGCCAGAGCCAGCCGGGCGAGTGCCGGGAGAGACCGCATCCCGGTCTTGTGCATGATGGCGGCGCGGTGGTTCTCGACCGTGCGCTGGCTGATGCCGAGGTCGGCGGCGATGTTCTTGCTGGGTTGTCCCGCAAGCACCATCGCCATGACGTCCCGCTGCCGCGCGGTCAGCCCGGCGATGCTGCCTGCTGCCGCCGCCTGCCACGCGGCCTGCGCACCGGCGTCGTGCGACTGGCCGAGCGCGAGCGCCACGCCTGCCAGCAGCTCCGGCGCGCGGACCGGCTTCTCAATGAAGTCCAGCGCTCCCGCCTTCATGGCATGCACGGCCATAGGGACGTCGCCATGCCCCGTGATGACGATGGCCGGGAGGTGATGCCCGGCGTCCGCCAGTTGCCGCAGCACCTCCAGCCCATCCATCCCTGGCATGGCGGCATCCACCAGCAGGCAGGCATCCCGTCCCGGCCGGCCCGCACCGTATGCGGCGAGGAACGCCTGGCCACCTGCATAGTCCTCGACCAACTGGCCCTCCTCCTCCAGCACCGCCCGGATCGCAGCGCGTACGCCGGCGTCATCATCCACCACGAAGATCACAGGGCCATCCTGGGCTGCCATGCTGGGCATCTCCAGGCTGGGCACCTCCACCTTGGGGGTGGGGGAGGCCGCAAGCAGGGCCTGGATGGCCGCCGTCAAGCCGTGCGGCTTGACCGGCTTGCTGAGGTGCATGCAGCCCTGCCCCGCAATGGCGTGCAGCGTGGCGGCCGAGATGTCGCCGGTCAGGATGATGGCGGGAAAGGCGTCAGCCCCCAGCATGTCAGCAGCCAGTGTGTCAGCAGCCAGTGTGTCAGCAGCCAGTGTGTCAGCAGCCGGAACGGCACCGGGCGGGATGCCGGCGGGCGCGCTGCGGACCGCCTGCCACAGCGCCGCCACGGCCTGCAAGCCGTTCATGCCGCCGGGCAGGTTGTAGTCGGCAAGCACCAGGCCGGGCCGGGCGCCTTCCTGGACGGCCTGCACCGCCGCCGGTCCATCGGGCACGCTTGTGACGTCATGGCCATCGGCTTGCAGCATCTGCTGCAGCAGGTCCCGCAGGTCCGGGTCATCCTCGATCACCAGGATGCTGCCGGTGCGCCGGCTGGCGACGAATGCTGCGCGTTGGACCCCGTTTCCTGTTCCGTTTCCGCCAGTGTGCCCGGCAGCATTCTGGGCGCCATGCCCCGGCACGCCAGGCGGCAGCGCCGGGTCCGGGATGCGCGGGGCGTCCACGATGAACACGGACCCCCTGCCAGGCCGGGAGCGGACCCGGACCGGGTGCCCCAGCAGCTTGCCCAGGCGCTGCACGATGGAAAGCCCCAGCCCCAGGCCTCGGCCGCGCTCGCGCGCCTCGTTGCCGACCTGGTGATACTCGTCGAACACGGCGCCCAGCTCGGCGGCGGGGATGCCGATGCCGGTGTCCCAGACCTCGATGGACAGGGTTCCCGCATGGTGACGGCAGCCCAACAGCACCCGGCCCGTGCGGGTATACTTCAGCGCGTTCGAGATCAGGTTGCGCAGCATCTGCTCAAGCAGCCGCGGGTCGGTGCGTATGATGGCGGTGCATGGCATCACCCGCAGCGCCAGGCCCTTCGCCTGCGCATGGTAGGTGAATTCGTCCCGCATCCGGTCCAGCAGGCCGCCCACCGGCACGTCGGCCAGCTCGGCCCGGACCACCCCGGCCTCGATCTGGTTGATGTCGAGCAGCGTGTCGAGCATCCCCGACATGGCGCCCAGCGTCTCGTCCATGCGCTGCACCAGCCCGGCTGCCTTGGCCTCCCCGGCGGCCCCTCCGGCGGTCCCCGTTACCGCCCGGGCCAGCAGCCCTTGCAGCAGCGCCAGCGTCTGCAAGGGCTGGCGCAGGTCGTGGCTGGCTGCGGCGAGGAAGCGCGACTTGGCAAGGTTCGCCGCCTCCGCCACCTGCTTCGCCTCCTCCAGCGCCGCCGCAGCCTGCCTGCGCCGGGTGATGTCGTTGAAGGTGATGACCACGCCCTCGACAACGCCAACTGGGGCGCCCCCCCGGCCGCCTCCGGTGCGGTAGGGCAGGATGCGGCGGCGGAACCAGGCGCCGCCCGGCGTCTCGATCTCGCGCTCGACCGGCTGCAGGTCATACAGCACCGCCTGCGCGTCGGCCGGCAGCAGGGTGTCGGTGGCCAGGGAGTGCAGGTCCGCCAGCGGACGGCCGATGTCGCCCGGGATGACATTGAACAGCGCCCGCGTGGCCGGCGTGAAGAAGCGGATGCCGAGGTCGCGGTCCAGGAACAAGGTCGCCACGTCGGTGCTGTACAGGATGTTCTGCAGGTCGTCGGAGGTGGTGCGCTGGCGGTCCAGGGTTTCCTGCAACTGGCTGTTCAGCGCCGTCAGCTCCTCGTTCAGGGATTGCAGCTCCTCCTTGGAGGTCAGCAGCTCCTCGTTGGTGGACTGATACTCCTCGTTGACCGACAGCGCCTCCTCGGTGACGGCGCGCTGGTCCTCGGCGGACGCCTCCAGGGCAAGGTTGCCGGCCTCCAGCTCGGCCCGCATCGCCTCCAATGCCCCCTCCAGCTCGGCAATGCGCGGCGCGTCCGACGGGCTGGCGGCCATGCCGCCATGCGCCCGCCCTGCCCCCGTCCGCCGCTCCGGAGCCTGGACCGGCGCATCCACGAAGCAGACCAGCAGCAGCGCCTCGCCCTCATGCTGCAAGGGCTGCACGTCTATGTTGAACGGAACCTGGTGGCCGTCCCGCAGCAACCGGCCGCCGGAGACCGTAACGCGCGCGCCGGCCTGCGCCGACTGGCCGAGCGCGGCCCGCAGCCGCGTCCGCACCGCCCCGCGCGCCATTGTCACGAGGTCCGCCGTCGCCTGACCCGGCGGCACCTGCAGGTAGCGGTCGGTCGGCCCCAGCAGATACAGGCATTCATGCCGCTCATCGCAGAGCACCGCCGCCGGCGCGTGCAGGTCCAGCACCGTCTGCCGGCACAGCTCGGCCAGCGCCGCCGGACGGGACGACGGCGCCGGGGCGCTGCCCGGACGGGCGGGCCGCAGCCCGTCCGCGCCAGGGGCGCTGGCAGCGAAGCTCAGGTCGCCGGGACGCTTCGGGCCGACATGGCGGTAAAGCCGCGCCGACTTCTGCATCATCCGGAACCGGCCATCCCCCTCGCCCACCGTCTCGGCGCTGCCCAGCAGCAGGAAGCCCCCCTCCTTGAGCGCGAAGTGGAACAGGGTGGCGGCCTTGGCCTGCGCCTCCACGCCCAGGTAGATCATCAGGTTGCGGCAGGACACGAGGTCCAGGCGGGAGAACGGCGGGTCGGACAGCAGGTCCTGCACCGTGAACACCACGGCGCCGCGCAGCTCCGGCAGCACACGGTAGCCGTGCCCATCCTCCTTGGAGAAAAAGCGCGCCAGGCGCTCCGGCGACACCTCCGAGGCAATCGCTGCGGGATACAGGCCCTCCCGCGCCACTGCCACCGCGTCCGCGTCCACGTCGGAGGCGAACACCTGCAGCTTGATCTCGGCCCCGGCCGTATCCTCTGCCCCACCTCTCTGGGCCGCCATCGCCTCGCGGAACAGCATGACGATGGAGTACGCCTCCTCGCCCGTGCTGCACCCGGCCACCCAGATGCGCAGCGGCTGGTCCGCAGGCCGGCCGTGCAGCAGGGCGGGGATGACCGTCTTCGCCAGGCAGGCATAGGCCTCCGAGTCGCGGAAGAAGCTGGTGACGTGGATCAGCAGGTCCTTGGCCAGCAGATCCAGCTCGCCTGCGTCGCGCCGCAGCAGATCCAGGTAGCGGCCTATGCCATTCCGGCCAAGCGATGCCATCCCCATGCGGCGCTCGATGCGGCGCTCCAGCGTGCCGGGCTTGTAGGGTGTGAAGTCGTGCCGGGTGCGGGCGCGCAGCAGTGCGATCACCTGGGACAGCGGGTCGGACGCTGCGGCGCCAGGCGCGCTCCCAGGAAGCGCCTCCCCAGAAAGCGCCTCCCCAGGAGGTGCCTCCCCGGAAGGCATGCCTCCAGGGGATGGCGTCCCGTCAGGCGCCGGCTCAGGGGGCGTCCCGGCAGCGTGCGCCGCGGCGTTGGCCGAGAGCGCTGCAAGGATGCCAGCGGCCGGCGCCACGGCGTCCACCAGGCCGGTCGCGATGGCGCTGCGCGGCATCCCGTCATAGTCCGCCTCCGCCGGGTCCTGCACCACGACGCGCCCGCCCGCCGCGTTCACCGCCCGCAGCCCGGCGGTGCCGTCCGTGCCGCTGCCCGACAGCACCACGCAGGCCGCGCGTACCCCGTATTCCTCCGCCAGCGCGTGCAGCAGCACGTCGAACGGCAGGCGGGCGCCACGGGGTGCCCCGTCGCGCATCTCCGGCGGTGATAAGCGCAGGGCACCCGCACGGACGGACAGGTAGGCGCCGGGCGGGATGACATACAGGTACTCTGGCTCGACCGGCATCCCGTCCGCCGCCTGCACCACGGTCAGGCGGGTGTGCTCGGCCAGCAGCTCCACGAGCAGGCTGCGGTGCGTGGGGTCCAGATGCTGGACCAGGATGAAGGCTACGCCCGTCTGGGCCGGCAAGGCGTCCAGCAGCTTGATGCAAGCCTCCAGCCCGCCAGCCGAGGCGCCAAGCGCGACCACGGGGAAGGCGGCGCCATCCGCTGCCGCGGCGGTACGCCGGGCGGGGAGGGGTCGGAGCAGCTTGGCCTTCGGGGGAGCCTTGGGAAGCATGGTGTCCGGCATTCCGGGGTCGCTCCTGGCAGTGGGGCCGTCAGAGCGGGGCGGCTAGGCTGGCGTAAGCTGACAATGCCGACACTACCATTGATTGTGCAACATCGAACATATGTCAGTGCTGAATCAGGCAGTGCCCGCACGCATAGGTAGTTTCCGATTCTGCCATTGCCCGAAATCTTGGCCCTACCCTGCACTATCCGCGCACCCGTCCGGGTTGGCCCGACCTTCAACCTGCCGCCGGTGCCCGCCTTGGTCCTAACTTGGAGGTCCGGCTATGCAGCCCATCCACCGCACTTCGTGCCAGGCCACCCAAGCCCAGGCCACCCAAGCCCAGGCTACCCACGCACAGACGGCCGGGTGCCCTACCGGACTCCTGGCCGACCTGATTGACGGGCAGGCACGGACGCCGCCCTCCGTAGCACCGGGGGCCAACGGCCTGGAGTGGACGGACCCGCCGGGCGCCACCGCGCTGATCTGGGTTGAGGACGATCCAGGGCTGGCTGCTGCCCGCAAACGCGGACTGCTCGTCGTCGCGCATGGCGCCAGCCAGGCAGCTACGGAGCGCTCCTGCGTGATCTCCTATCCTGCCAGCCCCGCTGACGACGGGCAGGACATCCTGGCCGTGTCGGAAAGGCTGACAGAGTTGGGCTGGCAGTTGCTGTCATGCCTGGACCAGGCGACGGAGACGGGTCATGCGAGCATCGCCATGCTGGTCAGCCGCGCGCTCCCAGGCTTGGAGCAGCGGCTTTGGCTCGTGGCGCCCGCCGCTCCCCTGCCGAAGGGCCGTAACGTGCCCACCCAGGCGCCGGCCGGCCAAGCTGCGCCAGCGGTGCCGCCGGCCTACCCCGCCGGGCCTGGCGTCCCTGCCGCCCCGGAAACCCACGACCAGGTCGAGGACTGGGTGAACGAGGGCGGTGCCGGCGACGACGTAGCGACGTGACAGCGCTGCGCGTCCTTGTGTTGGAGGACGACGCCGTGATCGGCGCGCTGCTGGCCGAGCTGCTCGCGAACATGGGCTACAACGTGTGTCCGTTGGAGACGACGGAGGCCGGCGCCGTGGCTGCGGCTGCCCGGCACAAGCCGGACCTGATGATCGCGGACGTGACCCTTGCCGACGGCAGCGGCGTGTCCGCCGTGGACCGCATCAGCCGGGTTGGGCCGGTGCCGCACCTGTTCATCAGCGGCGACGTGTTCCAGGGAGCCGTGCCCGGCAGCGTGCTGCTGCGCAAGCCGTTCCGGGAAGCGGACTTGGTGCAGGCTATTGGACGCGCGCTTGGTGCCGCAGGTGCCCAAAGGCCACCACCCACCGTGGCATCACCGGCCGCATCGCCCTGATCCGGCTGTCCGAGGCACCGGCGGCCACCCTGATTAACGGGTGGGTCAACGGGCTGACCGGCGGGCGCCGCTGCCGCAGGATGGTCAGCCCGCACCCTGCCTTGTTCAGAAAAGACGGCAAGGCATGGCAAAGCTGACCAGTCAAGGCCGGCACGGCCTTGCAGGGCGGGAGTTCGCCTTCGCGGCCCAGCGCAAGGAGCCGCTGGAAGACGCCGGGCACGTCCGCAACGCCATGGCACGCTTCAGCCAGGTCGAGGGCGTGAGCGACGCCGAGCGGGATGCGGCCTGGCAGCGCATCCAGGACGCCGCCAAGCGGTTCAGTGTGCAGGTGCACGAGCAGGACTGGCGCGAGCTGATGCAGAGATAGACCGGGCTGCCCGTGGCATCGGCGGTGCCCGGCGTTTCCGCGCAAGATGACGACGCCCGGATCCCACGGGAGCCCGCGTAAACCTGCCTATAGGTAGTTCCCGACCCTGCTGCCCCGCCCGCCCACGCCCTAGTTTGCGTCGTCAACATCCGGTCCTGGACGGCGGCACGCCCCGTGTGCCGCAACGAAGTGGCGGACCCCGCTAGGAGCGCACCCATGGCCTATCAGAGCATTGATCCCAGCACCGGCAAGCTGCTGCAAAACTATGCCGAGTTGTCGGACGCGCAGCTTGAGGCAGCGCTCGCCACCGCCTCCGCCTGCTTCACCGGATGGCGGGCCACCTCGTATGCCGCCCGTGCCGCGGTCACCGCCCGCGCCGCCGCCATCCTGCGCGAGCGGCGGGAGGAGTTCGCTGGGTCCGTGACGCTGGAGACTGCGTGGACACCGGCATGATGTTCGTCAACCACCCGACCTGGACCACGCCGGACCTGCCGTTCGGCGGCATCAAGGACTCCTGCTACGGCCGCGAGCTGTCCGGCATGGGCATCCAGGAGTTCGTGAACAAGAAGCTGGTCCGCGTGACCGCCCTTACCGACCCGGCATAGTCCCATGCACCTGCGGAGCAACGGCTTGTGATGGTCAGCATGGCAGCGGCCGGGCCTGTCGCTCGCGCCTCGGCCGCCCCTGTCCGGACCCGCCCCCCGGCCCGCCCCGGGTGCAGGCCGGGCAAGCCTCCCGCCCGGGGAGGACGCGGGTGACGGATCAGGCAGTCGCCCCGGCGGCGACGGCTGCACCCCAAGGCGGCCCCGCGCGCACGACTGCGGCCCTGCCCGCCAGCGCAGGCCCCGACACGCCGCCGCCGACCCGGCGGCGCTGGTGGCCCAAGCTGGCGGCAGCCCTCCTGCTGCTGGGCGGCGGGGCCGGCGGGGGCGCCTACTGGTGGCTGCACTGCGCGCTTGGCCTGCCCGCAGGCATAGCCTTCTCCAACGGGCGGCTTGAGGCCGACGAGATAGACATCGCCACCAAGTTCCCTGGTAGGATCGTCCAGGTCTTGGCCGACGAGGGCGACATGGTGCGGACCGGGCGGGTCGTCGCCCGCATGGACACCCGCGACCTGGAAGCGCAGCTGGCGCAGGCGCAGGCGCAGACTGTCCAAGCCCGACAATTCATCATGCAGAACCAGGCCAACCTGATCCAGATGGACAGCCAGGCCAGGCTCGCCGCCCAGGAACTGCAGCGCGCCCGCACCCTGACGGCCGAGGGCTACGGCGCGCGCCGATCCTGGACACGGACGGCTTCCAGCAGCGGCTGGCCAGCGGCGAGCTGATGGTGGCGCTGGACATCCCGGCGGGCTTCGGCCGCGATGTGCGGCGCGGGCGCCCGGCGGATGCGGGCGCCTGGGTGGACGGTGCGATGCCGTTCCGTGCCGAGACGGCGCAAGGCTACCTGCAAGGGCTGCAGCAGCTCTATCTGGACGACCTGGCGGCATCGCAGGGCCGCGCGGGCAGCGCCGCGGCGCCGGCCACGGTCAACCCCCGCTTCCGCTACAACCAGGGCTTCGAGAGCGTCAAATCGCTCGTCCCCACCACCATGGCCCTGCTGCTCGCCCTCATCCCGGCGATCATGATGGCCCTGTCCGTCGTGCGGGAGAAGGAGTTCGGCTCGATCACCAACCTCTATGTCACACCGATCACGCGGGCCGAGTTCATCCTGGGCAAGCAGCTTCCTTACGTGGCGCTCGCCATGGCCGGTTTCCTCGTGACTGCCTTCCTTGCAACGCTGCTGTTTGGCGTGCCGGTCAAGGGGAGCGTGGCCGCCCTGGTGGCCGGGACCCTGATCTACGTCTATGCGACGACCGCCTATGGCCTCCTGATCTCGGTTTTCGCCAGCACGCAAATCTCCGCCCAGTTCGGCACCGCCCTCCTGACCGTGATCCCGGCGACGCAGTTCTCCGGCATGTTGTCGCCGTTGTCCTCGCTGTCCGGCGCGGGTGCGGTGATCGGGCGGCTGTTCCCCATGACCTACTACCTGCCCATCAGCGTCGGCGCATTCACCAAGTCGCTCGGCTTCCGGGAGCTTGTCCCCACCATGCTCACCCTTGCGCTGTTCATCCCGGCCCTGCTGGGCCTGAGCACGCTGCTGCTGCGCCGCCAGGAACGCTGACGCGGTGCAGCAGTCCCTGCTGAACGTCCTGTGGCTGGCCCAGAAGGAGCTGCGCAGCTTCGTCAGCGACCTTTTCTTGCTTGGGCTGGTGATCTTCAGCTTCGCGTTCTCGATCTTCTCGATGGCGCAGAACACCGCGCAGGAGGTCCGCAACGCCAGCATCGCCATCGCGGACGAAGACGGGTCGCAACTGTCCCGCGCCATCGCCGGGGATTTCCTGCCGCCCTACTTCAAACCTGCCGAGCAGGTCAGCGCGCGCGACATAGACCGGCTGCTGGATGCGGCACGCTACACGTTCATTGTGGACGTCCCGCCGCGCTTCGCGGCCGACGTGGAGGCCGGACGGCATCCGGCGGTCCAGGTCAACATAGACGCGACCGCCGCCATGCAGGCCGGGATCGGGTCCGCTTACGTGCAGCAAATCATCCTGGCGAGGATCAGGCGCGACGTGGCGGGAACCGACGTGGTGCAGCCCGGCGCGGTGACGCTCACGGTCCACCTGGCGTTCAACCCGAATGCGGCGCCGGGCTGGTTCATGAGCGTCATCGGCATCATCAACAACATCACGATGCCGGCCATCCTGCTGTGCGGCGCAGCGGTAATCCGCGAGCGCGAGCACGGGACGATGGATCACCTGCTCACCCTGCCGCTGTCGCCCATCGAGATCGCGTCGGCCAAGGTGCTGGCCAACGGGTTCGTCATCCTCGTGGCGACGGCCTTCTCGCTTTACGTTGTCGTGCGCGGCCTGCTTGCCGTTCCTATCGCCGGGTCCATCCCGCTGTTCCTGTGCGGCGTGGCGCTCTATTTGTTCTATGCCCCCGCGGTCGGCCTATTCCTGGCGACCCTGGTGAAGTCCATGCCGCAGTTCGGCCTGCTGTTCATGCTGGTTTTCCTGCCGATGCAGATGCTGTCGGGCGGCAACACGCCGCTGGATAGCGAGCCGCGCATCCTGCAAATCATCATGCAGGGCGTCGCGTCCACGCACTTCGTCAGCTTCGCGGAGGCGATCCTGTTCCGCGGCGCGGGGCTGGGCCTGGTTTACCGGGATTACCTTGCCGTCGCCGGGCTGGGCGCGCTGTTCTTCGTGCTGTCCGTGCTGCGGTTCCGGTCCAGCGCCGCGGTGTCGTCGGCATGACTGGCCCGCTGCTCGCCGCGGTCATCTTCGACGTGGATGGCGTCCTGCTGGCCTCCCCGCACGAGCGCGCCTGGCGCGAGGCGCTGACTGGCCTCGCCGACCCGGCCCGGCTCACCACCGCCATGTATCAGGCCCAGGTTGCCGGTAAGCCGCGCCTGGACGGCGCCCGCGCCGCGCTGGAGGCGCTGGGCGTGCCGGATGCGGACCGGCAGGCGCCAGCCTATGCCGCGCGTAAGCAAGCGCGGCTGCTGGATCTGATCGGGGCCGGCGTCGTCTCAGCCTTCCCCGACGCTCTCCGGTTCGTCAGCGCGGTCAAGGCGCTCGGCTGGCCTATGGCGGTGGCATCGTCGTCCAAGAACGCCAATGCGATGATGCATCCGGTCCGCCTCGCCGATGGCGGGGGCCTGCTGGATGCCTTCGGCGTCAACGTGTGCGGGCGCGACCTGCGGCACGGCAAGCCGGACCCGGAGCTTTTCCTGCTCGCGGCAAGGGAGCTGGGCATGGCGCCGGCCCGCTGCCTCGTCATCGAGGATGCGCCCGCCGGCGTGCAGGCGGCCCGTGCGGGCGGCATGGCGGCGCTGGGCGTCGCCCGCCTTGGCGACACCGCCACGCTGGAAGCGGCTGGCGCGGACTTGGTGGTGACGAGCCTGGACGACGTTGGGCCCGACGGGCTTGCGCAGGGCCAACTCCGCCACCGCCCCGCATGAAAGGCACACAAACCATGCAGCAGGCCCTTGAGCCGACGCAAAGCCCGGCGTGGGTCATCCGCCAGGACGGCCTCGATCCCCTACGCGACAACAGCCGGGAGTCCCGGTTCGCGGTCAGCAACGGCTTCCTGGGCGTGCGCGGGGTGCGGGCGGTCAATGCCGGGGCGCAGCCGCTGGTTCCACCCTGCACCTTCGTCGCCGGCCTGTTCGACAGCCTGGGCGCCGAGCAGCCGATCCCCGCCCTGGTCCCGGTCGCCGACTGGCTGCAGGTCCGCATCACGCTGCCAGAGGGGCCGCTGATCCGCGACCCCGACGAGGTCTCGTCGCACACCCGCACGCTCGACATGCGCCGTGGGGCGCTGCTGGTCGGCGGCGACCTGACGGGGGTGCCCGGCCTGGCATTCAGCCTGCGGACGCTGCGCCTGGTCTCGCTGGCAGACCGTGGGCTGGGACTGCAACTGATCCGGCTGGAAGCGGGCGCCGGGGAGGTCGAGGTCACGTTGGAAGCGTCGTTCGGCCGCCTCGATTTCGGCCTGGATGCCGATCTGCTGGTGCAGGACCTGGCGGTGTGGCGGACGCACTCGTCCAGCAAGCGTCTTGCGATGGCGGCAACGTCGTCGCTGGAATTGGACGGCCAGGTGCTGCCGCCGGAGAGGACCGCCCCGTTCGTGTCCGCCTGGCGGTGGCGGACCCGGCCAGGCCAGGTCGCGTGTTTCCACCGCATCGTCGCCGTGGCACGGGGCGACACGCCGGACGCGGATGTGGGTGGAACGGCGCAGGGCCGGCTCGGCACCGCTACGCGCCTGGGCTGGCGCGGCGTGCTTGCCGCGCATGAGGCGGCCTGGGTGCGGCGCTGGCGGTGCAGCGACGTGGTGGTCGAAGGCGACCCGGCGGCCCAGCAGGCCCTGCGCTTCACGGCCTATCACCTGAACGGCGCTGCCAACCCGGACGACCCGCGCGTGTCAGTCGCCGCCCGCGGTTTGACGGGCAGCGACTACCGCGGGCACGTGTTCTGGGATACCGAGATCTTCCTGCTGCCGTTCTACACCCTGACCTGGCCCGAGGCCGCACGGGCGCTGCTGATGTATCGCCACCGCACCCTGGATGCTGCCCGCGCCAAGGCGGCCGCGGCAGGGTGGCGTGGCGCCATGTATGCCTGGGAGTCCGCCGATACGGGCGCGGAAACAACGCCGGAGCAGGCGGTAAGCCCGGACCGCAAGGTCGTGCAAATCCTATGCGGCACCCAGGAGCAGCACATCACCGCCGATGTGGCCTATGCCGTCTGGCAATACTGGCAGGCGACCGGGGACGAGGCGTTCCTGACCGGCGCCGGCGCCGAAATCCTGCTGGAGACCGGGCGGTTCTGGATAAGCCGCGCCGGGCTGGAGGCAGACGGGCGCCGTCATATCCGCGGCGTGATCGGGCCAGACGAGTATCACGAGACCATTGACGACAACGCCTTCACCAACGTCATGGCGCGCTGGAACATCCGGCGCGCCGCTGAAACCGCGGGCCTGATGCGCGCCCGCTGGCCGGACATCTGGCAGCACCTCTCGCACCGCATCGGCCTGGACGATGCGGAGGTGGCAGGGTGGCCCGCGGCCGCCGATAGGATCGAGACGGGCCTTGATCCCAAGACTGGCCTGTTCGAGCAGTTCGCGGGCTACTTCGGCCTCGAGCACGTTGACCTCCTGGCCTATGCCGGACGGTCAGTCCCAATGGACGTGGTGCTCGGGCGGGAGCGGACGGCCCGGAGCCAGGTCATCAAGCAGGCCGATGTCGTGGCGCTGCTGATGCTGCTGCCTGAGGAGTTCCCGGGCAGCACCGCGACGGACAACTTCAACTACTACGAGCCGCGCTGCAGCCACGGCAGCTCCCTGAGCCGGGCCATGTACGGCGTCGCCGCGGCCCGTCTGGGCTATGCCGATGCGGCACTGCGCTTCTTCGAGGGGGCCGCGTCTATGGACCTGGCGGACACCCATGCCGCGATTGATGGCGGCATCCACATGGCGGCGCTCGGCGGCGTGTGGCTTACGGCCGTGTTCGGCTTCGCGGGCGTTGCCTTGCGCGATGACGGCCTGGCGCTCAACCCGCAACTGCCGGAACGTTGGCGCAGCCTCGCCTTCTCAGTCCAATGGCGCGGGCGCAGCGTCCGAATTGCGATCACCCAGGCCGGACTGGCCGTAACCGCGGTGCTTGAGCGCGGGGAGCCGATGACGCTGTCCGTCCACGGCAAATCCCATGAGCTGAGCCGCGACAGGCCGCTTGAGGTGGTTGCCCTAGGTAGTTTCCGAGCCTGCCAAGCCAGCCCCCTCGCACGCATCTCATAGGGAGCGGCTGCAATCAGCCGGGACCACTTGGAAGGAACCACGCCATGCTGCTCGTAGGCTCGGCCCTCAAGAACTACACCATCGCGGCAAGCGACGGCGGGATCGGCGCCGTCAGTGACTTCCTGTTCGACGACACGACCTGGAAGATGCGCTGGCTGGTGGTTGATACCGGCAACTGGCTGCCCGGCAGGAAGGTCCTGCTCCATCCCTCGGCCATCGGCCGCGCCGACTTCGACCAGCAGGTGCTGCCGGTGCGGCTGACGAAGGCGCAGGTGGAGGGCAGCCCAGACATTGCGCAGGACGAGCCGGTGTCGCTGCAGATGCAGGACAACCTTTACGGCTATTACGGTTGGGACCCGATGTGGGGCGGTGGCAACCTGTTCGGCGGCTACGGCGGCATGATGGGGATGCCCCTCCTGGCAGGGGCGCCCTACCCCGGCGAGTCCCGCCTGATGAACGGTTCCCGGGACGACGTGCTCCTGGACGACAGGCGCCGGGATGACGGCGACCCGCACCTACGTAGCATGGCCGCCGTCACCGGCTACCATGTCCACTCTACGGATGGCGTGATCGGCCACGTCGAGGATTTCCTGATTGACGACGAGACCTGGACCACCCGCTACCTGGCCGTGGATACCAAGAACTGGTGGTTCGGGAAGCACGTCCTAATCTCGCCTCATGCGGTGCGGGACGTCAGTTGGTCGGGGCACGAGGTCAGCACCGACCTGTCACGGGACAAGATCAAGGCCAGCCCGCCTTGGGACCCAGCGGACATCATTGACCGGGACTACGAGGGGCGGCCGCACGGCTATTACGGCTGGCCCGGCTACGGCCTGTAGCCCACGCAAAGCCAGGTGGGCCAGCCCGGCGGCAATCGCTAGGGCATGACCTCCCGTGTGCCTGCTGGACCAGCTCGCCGGACGGATCGGCAACGCGGGCCTGCGGTGATGCCCTACTCCGTGAGCTGCTTCCGTATGGCCTGCAGCTCATCCCGACGTTCATCCGATGTCTTCGGGTAGGCGTTCCCGAGGCCTTCTAGCGTGTCGAGGAGGATTTGAGACACGATCAGCCGGGCTTCGTACTTATCGTCCGCCGGCACCACGTACCAGGGCGCGTCAGCCGTGCTGGTTGCGGCCAGGCAGTCCTCGTAGGCCGCCATATAATCCTTCCAGAACCCCCGCTCCTTGATGTCGGCGGCGCCGAACTTCCAGTTCTTGTCGGGGTCGTCAATGCGGGCGAGGAAGCGCTTGCGCTGCTCGTCTTTTGAAAGGTGGAGGAAGACCTTGACGATGCGCGTGCCGTTGCGGACCAGGTGACGCTCCAGGTCCATGATGGAGCGGTAACGGTCGTGCCAGACTGTCTTGCCCCCACCCGCCTTGCCGTCGTGGGGATCGCCGGGCAGCCCCTCGCTTTGCAGGATTTCGGGATGGACCCGGGCGATCAGCACCTCCTCGTAATAGGAGCGGTTGAAGATGCCGATCCGGCCCCGTTCCGGCAGGTCGCGGGTGGTGCGCCACAGGAAGTCATGCTGCAGCTCGACGGCGCTGGGGTGCTTGAAGCTGAACACCTGGCAGCCCTGCGGGTTGACCCCGGACATCACGTGCTTGATGGCGCCGTCCTTGCCGGCCGCATCCATGGCCTGGAAGATCACTAGGATAGCGTAGCGGTTGGCGGCATACAGGAGCTGCTGCTGCACGCTCAAGCGGGCGACGTGCTGCGCCAGCAACGCCTTCAAGTCGTCCTTGGACCCCTGCCCGTGCTTCACATGCGTCGGCCACTCCTTGAGGTTGACCTTGTCACCCTCCCGCACGCGGAAGTCCTTGTGGTGCGCCATAGGATGCCGCGCCGGTCCGGGACCCGGCCCCTACCAGCCGTATCCGGGCCCGCCGTAATAGCCGTGCAGGCTGCCTCCTATCTGCAACGACACCGGCGCGTCTTCGAGGATGCTGGGGCTGGCCTTGACCGGCGCCATCGTCAGCCGGACGGCAAGCTGCTCCTCATCGTAGTCCGCCTCCCGCGCCTGCGGCGTCTGCACGACGAGCCAGCGCCCCTTGAGGGTCAGGTCGTTGAGCAGGAAGTCTTGCAAGATTCCGATCCTGCCGTCAGTAGCCTCGACGGCGTAACCCTTGAGCGCCGAGCCGATCAGCATCAGCGAGCGGTTTCGTTCCATCAGCATGGGAGTGGTTCCTTTCCGGTGTCCGGCCGGCAGCGCCGCCCCGCTTGGGCGCCGTCTGGCGCAAGCGGTGCCATTCTGCCTGGAGTGATTGAAACTCTATGCGCTGACCCGCTGCCCCCAACAGGATCGGAAACTACCTACCCCAGGGCACGGTCCCGGCCGGGGTAGCGCTGGGCGGCAGCAGCGCCATGGCAAGCTACGTCAACGCCCAGTGGCATGATTCGTCCTACGGATATGACGGCCTGCGCGCCGCCATAAAGGCTCGTCATGGCATGACAGCACCATCCGCAGCCGGCACGGGCCTGTAAAGCCGACGCAGCACGTCCGGCAGCAGATCGGGCAGGTCCTCCGCGATCAGGCCAGGCCCGAACCCGTCCGCTGCGGCGCCATGCAGCCACACCGCAGCCGCCGCAGCCAGGAACGGGTCCATCCCCTGGGCAAGCAGCCCGAGCACGATGCCGCCCAGCACATCGCCTGACCCGGCGGTGCCGAGGGTCGCCGGGGCATTGGCGTTGATGACGGCCCTGCCATCCGGTGCCGCAATCACCGTATCGGTGCCCTTCAGGACAATGACGGCCCCGCAGCGCCGGGCCGCGGCCCGCGCGCGCGTTAGCTTGTCCCCGGCCGGATCGAACAGGCGGCGGAACTCGCCGTCATGCGGCGTCAGGACGCATGGGCCGATGATCGCCCGGTCCAGCGCGGCGGGATCGTCCTGGAACACCGTCAGCGCATCGGCGTCCAGCAGCGTGGGCCGTCCGGTCCCGAGCATGGCGAGCACCCGGGCGCGCGTCTCCGCACCAACGCCTGCGCCCGGCCCGATCAGCAGGGCCGACATGCGAGCGTCAGCAAGCAGGCGGTCCAGGTCGTCCGGCGCCGCCACGGGCCGGACCATGATGCTGGTCAGCGCCGCCGCATACACTGGCAGCGCCTGCTCGGGCACCGCGATCGTCGTCAGCCCGGCGCCGGCACGGGCAGCGGCGCGGGCCGCCATGCGCGCCGCGCCGGTCATGGGCCAGCCGCCCCACAGCAGCGCGTGGCCGCGGGTATACTTGTTGCCGCCATCGTGCGGGCGCGGCAGGCCGGCAAGCCAAAGGGCCGGATCGTTCTCCCAAGTGTCCAGGGCGAGCCGGTCCAGCACGGACGGGGGAGTGCCGATGCCGGCAACGACTACCTCGCCGCACAGCAGCCGGCCGGGCAGCAGCAGGTGCCCGGGCTTCTTGCGGAAGAACGTGACGGTCAGTGCGGCCGCGGCGGCACCGAGGTCCGCGCCGGTGTCGCCCATCACGCCGCTGGGCACGTCTATGGCGGCGGACGGCAATCCCCGGGCGACCACGCCCGCCAGGGCCTTCTTAGCCGGCCCTTCGATGCCGCGGTTCAGCCCGGCGCCGAATACGGCGTCAATCACCAGTGCCGCCCCGTCCAGCACTTCAGGCGCAAGCGGTTCAACAGGCCCCGCCCACCGGTGTGCGTGGTCGCGGGCCTCGCCCGTCATGCGCTCGCGGGCGCCGAGGAGGGCGACCCGGACGGGCCAGCCCTCGGCTGCGAGGTGACGGGCGGCAACGAACCCGTCCCCGCCATTGTTGCCGGGTCCGCAAAGCACGACCACAGGGCACGCCGCCCAGCGCCGCATGACTTCGCGTGCGACAGCCTGGCCGGCGTTCGCCATCAGCACGGTGGCAGGCGTGCCGTCTGCAACCGTCATACGGTCGGCTTCGCCCATCCGGCGGACATCGAGCAGTGCCGTCCGGTTGTCCATCGCCAGCTTCCCTTAGCCCGGCCCGGCTTCACCCTGGCCAATGGTGGCCGCCACCGCGTCTTCCACCGTCTCCAGCCACACGAAGCGCAGCCGGTCCCGCGCGCTCGGCGGTATGTCGTCGAAGTCGCGCCGGTTCCGGGCCGGCAGCAGCACGGTGGTGATCCCCGCCCGCGCCGCCGCAATCACCTTCTCCCGGATGCCGCCCACCGGCATCACCAGGCCGCGTAGGCTGATCTCCCCGGTCATGGCCGTCGTCGGCGGCACCGCACGCCCCGTCATCAACGAGGCCAGCGCCACGAACATCGCCACCCCCGCCGAAGGCCCGTCCTTGGGCGTGGCACCGGCCGGCACATGCACGTGCAGGTCGCCCTGCGCGAACAGGCCGGCATCAATCCCCATGTCCCCGGCTCGCGCCCGCAACAGGCTCAGCGCGGCCTGCGCGCTTTCTTTCATCACGTCGCCGAGCTGGCCCGTCAGGGTCAGCTTGCCGCCCCCCGGCGCCCGGCTGACCTCGATGAACAGGATGTCGCCGCCTACCGGCGTCCAGGCCAGCCCGGTGGCAACGCCAGGCATGGCGGCGTGCTGCGCCACGTCGGCATCGAAGCGGTGCGGACCCAGGATGGCGGCGACCTCGTCGGGGCCGAGGTGGACCGGTCCGGGCGCCCCTTCGGCCACGCGCACCGCGACGTTGCGGAACACCGCGCCGACCTCGCGCTCCAGGTTCCGCACCCCGGCCTCGCGCGTGTAGCCGTCAATCACCAGGTTCAGCCCGGCGTCGTCCAGCGCCACCTCGGCCTCCGCCAAGCCATTCTGCTGCAACTGCCTCGGGATCAGGTGGCCGCGGGCGATGGCCACCTTCTCCTCGGCGGTGTAGCCCGACAGTTGCACCACCTCCATCCGGTCGCGCAGCGGGCCGGGGATGGTGTCCAGCACGTTAGCGGTGGCGATGAACAGCACCCGGCTGAGGTCGAACGGCACGCCCAGGTAGGCGTCCCGGAAGGTGCCGTTCTGCGCGGGGTCCAGCACCTCCAGCAGGGCGGACGCCGGGTCGCCCTGGAAGCCGCCAGCACCCAGCTTGTCAATCTCGTCCAGCATCATCACGCAGTCCCGCTCCCCGGCACGGCGGACTCCCTGCACGATGTTGCCCGGCAGCGCGCCGACATAGGTGCGGCGGTGCCCGCGTATCTCGGCCTCGTCATGCACGCCGCCCAAGCTGACCCGGACGAACTTGCGCCCAATCGCCCGGGCGATGGACTGGCCCAATGAGGTCTTGCCCACGCCGGGCGGCCCCACGAAGCACAGGATCGGCCCGCGCCCCTCCGGGTTAAGCTTGCGGACCGCCAGGAACTCCAGGATGCGGCGCTTGACCTTCTCCAGCCCGAAATGGTCGGCATCCAGCATGCGCCGGGCCTCCGCGATGTCAATGGGCGGGCTGTCCTCCAGGCGCCAGGGCAGCTCCGCCAGGGCTTCCAGGTAAGACCGGACCATGCCGGCCTCCGCCGCGCCCTCCGGCATGCGTTCCAGGCGGCGCAGGTCGCGCCGGGCCTGGACGGCCACCTCGTCCGGCATCCCCGCGGCGTCCAGCTTGCGCTTGAGGTCCTCCATCTCCGGCGCGGCGTCGTCGCCCTCGCCAAGCTCCTTTTGGATCGCCTTGAGCTGCTCGCGCAGCATGAACTCGCGCTGGCGGCCCTCCATGGCGGTGCGGGTCTGCTGGCCGATGTCGTGGGACAGGCGCAGCACCTCGTGACGGTAGGCCAGGCGGCGGATAACCAGGTCCAGGCGGGGCTGCAACTCGACGGTATCCAGCACCTCCTGCTTCTCGGCCGGCGACAGGTCCAGCAAGCCGGTCACGAAGTCCGCCAGCGCACCGGGCTGTTCGATGCCCTGGACCGTTGCCGCCAGCTCGGGTGGCGCCTGCTCCAGCAGGCGCAGCACCTGCAGGCTTTGCTCTCGCAAGCGGTGGAAGCGCGCGTCCACCTCCGGGTTGCGCTCCATCGGTTCGGCGATGGCGCGCACTGTGGCAGTAGGGTGCGGAACCTGGCTCACGCCCTCAAGCCGCACGCGGCCAATGCCCTGTACGATGGCGTTATGCGAGCCGTCGCGTCCGGTGAAGTAGCGCAGCAGCCGGGCTTCCGTGCCGATGGCGTGCAGGCTGTCGAGGCCCTCAGCCTCCGACGCCGGGTTCCGTTGCAGCACGACGGCCAGATGCTCCTGGGTGCGGGCGGCCTCTTGCAGCGCGGCGGCGGCGGCCGGGCGGCCGATGGACAACGGCATCACCATGCCGGGCATCAGGACGGTGTCGGCCATGGTGACAAGGATCAGGGTCTCGGCCCCAGCGGTCTCCGATGCAGCTTCCGGGATGGAGGCCGCCGCAGTTGTCCCATCCATCAGGCGATCCTATGCAATGTCAGCAGCAGGCAGCCATCCGCCTGGTCCTGGCCGGCAAGCTGATAGGTGCCATGGGGCAGCGGCAGCCGCCGCTCGAAACGCCCATGCGGCAGCTCGATCCGGTGGACCTGGACCGGGCGCGGCGGAACCGGCCAGCGCCGGACGCCCCGGACCAGCAGCTCGCCGCCGCCGATGCCCACCTCGGTGTCGTCCGGCCGCACGCCCGGCAGCGCCACGACGATCAGCAGCCCGGCGTCGGTCTCCAGCACGTCAATGGCCGGTTCCCAGCCGCTAGGCGTCGGCTGGAACGCCTCCCGCGGCAGCCGGTCGGTACGCGCCAGCACGATCAGCGCCTCGGACCACATTACATCCCTACCCCACCTTGGCATGGCGACCCCTTGTTAGCTCAACCTCAAGTAGGGACATCCCTGCCCTTTTTCATCATCAACCCATCAGGTGTGAGAGGCTCCCGCACCGGCAAAGCTTATCGCTGCCGGGCCTGTCCTTAGCGGCCGAGCTTCATCCGTTGCCCGAACATCAGGTCCGCCGTCTTCTGCTGTGCCGGGGGCATGGCCGAGTAAAGCGGTGCAAAGGCGGCAGCAAGGGTCTTCAGGCCGCTGGCATGGGCGGCGACGGCCTCATAGGACAGGATGTCATCCAACGCGGTCATGGGCTGTGCCATAGACTGGCGCTGCGAACATCACGCCCAGGACGCCGATGAACAGGGTTCCGCAAACGCGCTGTGGCAGCCGCAAGGTCATCTCCTGGCCAGGTGTTTGGCAGGTACGCCGGATCTTGTCCGGCGCCCCGTCATCCCGCCCCTCAAAGCCGGGTCTTGTCCCAGGCGCGCGAGAGGTTGCTGGAGGCCCGTTCGAACGACGACTTGGCCTCGCCCCATTCCGCCGCGGTTGCGGTCCGCAGGGAGCGCGCGTCCGCCTCCGTCCGGACCCAGGCGGCCCGCAAGTCGGTTTCGGCGGCGGTTGCAGCCTCTTGTCCCGTCGCCTCCGCCTTATCACCCATGCCGTGCAGCTTCATGCGCCAGGTGTCCATCTCGACATCCATGCGCTGAAGATAGACGCTCCGGTCCAGCGGGACGCTGGTGCCGGCAGCAGGCGGGGCGGTCTGGCCCGCCGCCGGCAACGCGGCAGCCAGGGCCAGAAGGGCAAGCATCGCCAAGGCGCCCGCGGCCTGCACGGCCACAGCCCTGGAGCGGCCCGGGCCACGCGTGACGCGGTCCATCAGACAACCATGCCGGCAAGCTGGGCCGCCGACGTGACCTCTGCCTCGCTCGGCGTCAAGAACGTCTGGCCGCCCGAGTGCAGCTCCAGGTGCGACGGGTTGGCGCCCTTGAGCACATACTCCGCCTGCGCCATGTCGCCCGCCGTGCCGTGCGCCATCACCAGGAAGCCGTCGGCGGCGATGGCGGTCTCGTATTGCAGCAGGCTGTCCCGCGGTATGCCGATGCCCGCCAGGGCAGCGCCGAGCGCGCTCAGCCCGCCGACCATCACGGCGCCCTCCAGCATGGATACCACGGCTGCCGCCAGATAGCCCACCACGACGACGGGACCCGTGAGGGGAATGGTCAGGAATACCCCGCCGAAGAACAGGCCCCACAGCCCGCCCCAGAACGCCCCCCGGCCGCCCCAGAAGCGCACCCGGTCGCCCATGTTGTAGAAGCCCGTCACCGTCTCCTCGGTGTGGTAGCCCTTGCCGACGATGCTGATGCCCTTCAGCGCGAACCCGGCAGCGGTGAGCTTCTTCACCGCGGCCTCGGCCGCCCCGTGATCGGGGAACACGGCGACGACGGAGTCTTGTGCTTGTGCTCGCATGGGATGTGCCTTCACGACTGGGTTGATTTGGAATCGGGCCGAGCGGGACGTTGTGTTACGCCCAAGCCGCCCGGCCATGGCAGGCTCGGAAACTACCTAAGCGGCAGCCCGCGAAGGGGACGGAACCAACGGTTCTCATGCGTGCGTCACACGCTATCCGGGTGCTCAATAAGCTGCTGCCGCGCATGCTCGGCGCAGGTGTCAAGCGATACGGAAAGTCCGTCTGCCGCATCGGCGCGGCCATGCTCCGCAAACACGTCCGTCATGTACCGGATCAGCAGGCCGTCATGGCCGGGGCCGTCGCGCACCGCCAGGACAGCCGTGACCAGCTCGCCCGCCGCCTGTTCCGGCATCCCAAGCTGCTCCGCTGCCTGATGTGCGAACAACTTGTCGCGGCGTGCAATCAGGCGGAACCGGAGGTCCTCGTCATGCACGTACTTCGCCTCGAACGCCCGCTCACGGTCCTGGAATGTCGGCATGTGCTGCTCCCTAGTCGTGCGGTGGTGGCGCCAGCCCGGCGCCCAATCCCTGCGTGGCCTGCACCTACGCGGGTTGGCGGCTGAGGGTGCGCCGCCCAAGGTCCAAGAGCTGCGGGTCGGTCAGGCTGGACAGGTCGGCCACCACCTCGGTCACGGTGCGGCCGTAGGTCTCGTGGTGATGGGACCGCAGATACTCGACGAAGTGGTGCGCGGCGCTGCTGTGGCCGTGTCCGTCCCCGGCGACGACCACATGCGCGTCGCCCTCCGCGGTCCCAGCCAGGACGGTCTGGGCAATCCGCTCGTAGTAGGACGGGTCCTCCTCCGCCCGTTGGCCGCGCTCGCGGGACTCGTCCTTGTGCGTCAGGTGGTGCAGGTATCCGAAGGGGTCGTAGGGCTTGATCGTGTGCCGGGCCGGATTGGCATCACCCACATCAATCCGGAACACCTTGGCACCGTGATGGTCCATTGCCACCAGCAGGCCTGGGACGGCAGGCAGGTCTCGCTGTGCCGGGCTGGCGTGGCTGGCGGGCAGCGCCGGGTCAGGCGCCAGGCCGGCACGCTCGACGAGATGGCGCAGGTTTATGGCCTCGGCTGCCGACAGGTCCTCGTTTGCAGGCTTGCAGACCAGGTGGTGTTCGGCGCCAATCCGGAACTCGAACCGATGGTTGGCCTCCGGCCCAACGGTGCCGAGCGCCTCGAACAGGGCCTGCATCCGGTTCCATCCGAGATAAGGCAGCGGATGGCTGAACAGGGCGTCGAGCGTGAGGCGGTCCGCCTCGGCGAGAAACGGACGGTCCGGGGCCGGCGTGATGTGCTGGTGGCTGCCTGAAAGCTTGGTCATGTGCGTGCATCCCGCCTGAACTCGTAGGCGCTATGTTGGCAGGGGATGGCATGGGAGCGTAGGTTCGGAAACTACGCAGGGCCGGCTTGGCCTTGCCTACCAGATGCTTGCCAGCTCAGGCCGAAACGCTGATCGCCCGCCGGCACAAAGCCCCGCGCCTCGTGCTTCCGGTTGCCGCGGAATAATGCCGCCTGTTGCGGGATGAGTGCGGCAATGACGTCCCACGACGCAGGTTTGGCTGCCTCGTAACGCTCCATCCGTCTTGGCACCTGGCTGCGGCCCCTAAGTAGTTTCCGAGGCTGCTGCACCGGCAGGCATCCCGTCATCTTGCGGTGCACCGGAGCCGTCCATGACTGGCCCTCTCTGGCTGTCGCCGGAGTCGTCGGTCCGCATGTCACCAGCACGCCCGCCCGCGGCCAGCACGCTCAGGAGCACCGACGCCAATGTCCCCCCTTCCCCACATATCCGCCGTGACGGCGTTCCTGCTCTGCATGGGCGCCAGCGCGCAGGCGCAATATCCCGGCTTCTTCGGCACTCAGGGACCGTTCCTAGACAAGGCGGACCTGGTGCAGGCCGACCTGGCCGCACGCTGCCTGCTGGGTCCGCGCCCGGCCGCGCTCGGCACGTCCACGGCCTGGGCCGAGCCGACGTCCGGCAACAGCGGCGTGCTGACCATGCATAGCGCCTACCAGAGGCATGGCCGCGAGTGCCGGACCGTGCAGTGGCACGATGACTTCAAGTCGGACGCGGAGCGGACCCTGCTGCTCGACACCTGCCTCGTGGAGGGCCGGTGGAAGCTCATGTAGCCGGCACGAGGACGATGCCGGCATGCCGGATCAGGGTGCGTCAGTCCCCGCCGATGCGGGCTAAGCAGGCTTGCGCGGCGTGTCACACCCATCGCCGTCGGCGGAGCCAGACCGCGCAAGCCTGCTTAGCTTTTCATTTGTGCGCAAACCTCCAGCGGTTTGCTTAGCGAATGCAGGCGGTAACGCGGCGCCGGGTGCTGCTGGGCGGTGCGGCAGTGGGGCTGGCGGGCGCTGGCGCGGCATACGCGGGATTGCGGAAAACCGGCACGATGACGGAGTACGGCGACTCCATCGCGCAGACGCGCGCCGTGCTGTCGGAGCAGCCGGGGATGCAGGACCTGGTCCGCTACGCGACGCTTGCGCCGAGCGGCCACAACACCCAGCCCTGGCGCTTCCAGCTTCGCACGGGCCAAGTGACCATCCTGCCGGACCTTTCGCGCCGCACGCCCGTCGTTGATCCCGACGACCATCACCTGTTCGTGGGCCTGGGCTGCGCCGCCGAGAACCTGGCCTTGGCCGCCGCCGCGCGCGGCTTGCCCGGCGAGGCCAATTTCAGCCGGGAACACGGCGGCTCCGTCATATTCAACTACAGGGATGGCCCGGCGGTCGCCTCCGAATTGTTCGATGCCATCCCGCACCGGCAATCCACCCGCGCCGATTACGACGGCCAGCCGGCCGGGCGTGACAACCTGAACGCATTGGCGGACGCAGCCGCAGTGCCAGGCGTCGGACTCATCCTCATCACCGATCCCTCCGGCCTCGCGCAGGTGCGCGACCTGGTCACCGCGGGCAACAGCGCACAGATGGCCGATCCCGCCTTCGTCCGAGAACTCAAGGCGTGGCTGCGCTACAGCCCGCGCCAGGCCGCCGCGGACGGCGACGGCCTGTTCACCGCCACGACCGGCAACCCGGTCCTGCCGGCCTGGCTCGGCCCAAGCCTGTTCGACCTGACCGTCAGCGCCGCGGGCGAGAACGACAAGTATGCGCGCCAATTGGCATCCTCATCCGGCGTCGCCGTCTTCGTGTCCGACCAGGCCGATGCCGAACATTGGGTCCGTGCGGGGCGCGCCTGCCAACGATTCGCGTTGCAGGCGACGGCGCTCGGCCTTAAGGTGGCTTTCATGAACCAGCCCGTGGAGGTCCCAAGCCTGCGGAGCGGGCTTGCGGACCTTGTTGGGAGGCCAGGGCAGCGGCCCGACATCGTCATGCGCTTCGGTTACGGCCCGGTGCTGCCGTTCTCGGCACGCCGGCCAGTCTCGGCGGTCCTGGCCTGATCTCCTGCACCCGCTGCGCCAGGCAGCCTGAGCGGGTCAGTCCGGGGTCAGGGTATCAGAACGGTCGCCCCCTCGAACCGCCCGGCGCGCAGGTCGGCCAACGCCTGGTTGGCCTGGAGAAGCGGGTAGCGCGTGACCTTGGTGACGATCCCCATGTCCGGGGCGAGGCGGAGGAAGTCGAGGCCGTCCTGCCGGGTCAAGTTGGCGACCGACACGAGCTGCCGCTCCTCCCAGAGCAGCCGGTAGGGGAAACCCGGAATATCGGACATGTGGATGCCGGCGCAGACGACCCGCCCGCCCTTGCGGACGGCCTGCAGCGCCAGCGGCACCAGGTCGCCCACGGTCGCGAAGATGATCGCCGCGTCCAGCGGCTCCGGCGGCATCTCGTCTGAGAGGCTGAAAATCTTTCCTTTCGCTCGCCTTGATGGGGTGCAATCGGCTGATCTGGCCTCTAGAATCATTGCATCTGGGTGTTGGCGAAGGTCAGGTGATGGGATCGGATGAAGCGTCTGTAT
>JAABUK010000792.1_pt1 | contig 28911 bp, 28 predicted proteins | sample 5559141 | NCBI WGS metagenome assembly JAABUK01 (sample SAMN10711869, study PRJNA513367) | rock metagenome | isolation source: Antarctica rocks | place: Antarctica: Victoria Land, Pudding Butte nord | collected 2016-01-03
TGATTTATTTATTGTTGAAACTCAGCGTAGGGGCAACCGCGCCAGTGTACCGGTGCTCCTTCAACTCGTTCTCCCAATATGCGGGCATGGCAAAAATGGCAGTGATTCAAGGCCCGGGCTGTGTCTGGCATCGGAGTAATCCGGATTATTTTTTCCCACCAGCAAAGCTCACCTCCACCCCGTTCACATTCCGAGAGACTAGCCAGGACGCCTTCCGCGGCCTCGGCTCGCATGAGTGCCGAATAGATTCGAGATTTTAACCGGGAAGAAGCCCGAATAGGCTGCGGTGCCGATATTTCCGCCACGCGCTTAAACCACTGTTCCGAATGAGTCTCATCCATTGTTCCACCTCATCTTGAACTGAGCTCGAGCCCGCGATAGCAGCCGCTCTAGACTCTTCTCCGTTTTGCCGGTCGCAACCGCCATCTCGCGTGTACTCCGGTATTCCCAGTATCGCCAAAGCAGAGCAAGACGATATGCTTCCGGCAATCCGGTTAGAATTCGCCTGGCCCGTTTCTGAGACGCCTCATCGTCGAGCAATTCATCCCATTCCGGAAAAACCATTGATCCCGGGTACTTTAACTCGGTATCCTCACCCCACGCTGACGTCAGGCGCAATCGATCGCGGTAATAATCTTCGATCTTATGCCGTGCTATTCCCAGCAGCCACCCCTCCAAACTGGACTCGCCCCGATAACTGGGCAGATACTGCCAGGCAGCCAGAAAAATTTCTTGCATGAGGTCGTCCACAAGATCTACGCGAGGAATTAACCGATGGCGTATGTAAGCATATACGGCATCGGCATATAGGGTCACAAACTCGGCTGTGGCCTTGCGGTCGCGGCGGAGGACCGCCTCCACCAGTGTTTTCTCACTTCTCCCTAGCACGCAATAAACGCTCCAGGTTTATTTGAGGCTGCTAGAACAGGAGGTGGTTGCAGCCAAACTCCTGTATTGAATCCAGATCAAGCGGCTCCTATGGTTTTTGGTCCATTTTATCCATTGGTTTTTTCATCATTGCTCCGTCGTGCATCATCATCTTTCTCTTGCTCATGGGCATTTTGTCGAACATGTCAGCCTTTTCTTGCATCGACATCTTCCCCATCATGTCCATTTGGTCCTGCATAGGTTTGCCGGTTCCCATGCCGGAAGTTTTCATCATGGCCATCTTATCTTTGTCGGATATCTTGTCTACCATCGCGGCCTTATCCTCCGCTGACATTTTGTCCATGGCCATATTGCCTTTGCCCGACATATGTTTGCCCGACATCTTCTTATCAGTCATTGTGTCGGTGCTCTGAGCCGATAATGACGATATTGCTAAACCTGTGAACAATCCCGTAACTACCAATGTTGTGTATATCCGTCTTCGCATGATGGACTCCTTTTCATTTTTTAGAATTGGAAAAGCCTAAATTAACAAACACCCGTGCGGCAAGATCCAGCTACTGCAGGGGAGCCTTCCTTGATGATGTGGAGGTGGTTGCGTTTGTAATACCCTCCGGCATAATCTGCATGGATTTTAGAAACTCGATGATAGCCCCTTGTTGCCCGGGAGACAGGCTGGCGAACGCATCCCGCGACTGCCGCGCTTCCCCGCCGTGATTAATTATGGCTTCCGTCAAGGTAGTCAAATCTCCCCGATGGCCATATGGGTCGGTGCTTCCCACATCCCAAAGCCGCTTGGTTAAAAACTGGCCTATGGGTACACCACCTTGGACGACCTTTTCGTTCAGAAAATGGGGATACTCCGCATCGCCAATCACATGCCGCTTCATGTCTGTAAAGGCGTGGACAAGAACTTGGCCGTTGGCGTTCAGATCTTTGGCAAGACGCGGTTTCTGGCCATCCTGAGTCAAATCGAAGGAGAAAGGTTTCGCCACATCCGCCGCTGAAAGATTCCCGGGAGGGTTAAAGGGTCCCGGCTCAGTAAAGATAGTGCTGTTGAGAGGCAACGCCGACATATGGCAGGCGGTACACCCGATCTGCCCAAAAAGCTGTTCTCCCTGATCCACGGCGCTGCGCCGCCCGGCGTCAGTGGGATAAACGCGTCCAGGCACGCTGAGAGCAGCCTGGAAAATTGAAGCTGCGGTAATATCGCCAGACGTTAGTTCGTCCGGCACGCCGTCCTGGTCAAAATCGTTCGTTCCTGTCATGCCAGCCCCGAAGAGCTCGGTGGATTGGATTCCGCTTACGGTATTGAAGGCGAAGTTGGAGAATGTCCGGAGCGAGATCATAATTCCTTTTTGTGTCCACGGCTTGATAATAAGATCGGGATCGACGCCCTCTATGCCCTGTGTGGATGGCGTGCCTTGCCCGCTCACGGTCAACGTTCCAAAGCTTACTCCTTTGGATTTCAAAGCCACAATCACGGGTTGATGGCTTCCAATCGCTGTTTGGATTGCCTGAGCACGAATCGCTCGCAGGTCTTGCGACATTTCGCGGGCTAGAAGCTCAAGGACTCCCGCCCCGTTCATCCCTGGCGTATTCCGCTCATTGCCCGTGTTCCCAGAAAACTCGCGAGTGATGGGAGTAAGCAAATTGGCCGTCTCAATAACATTGGCTACGAACTCCCCTGCCCCGCCCACAAACGGCTGATTGTGACAACCAGCGCATGAGTTGGTAGTCGGGCCTGATACGCGAGTGAAAGCCGGCGTTGTGGAATTCTGACCTCTTTGCGGTTGAGGGCGAGTGAGCGCACTTAAAACGCTAGAAGGGCCTGAGGAATCTGGCAATCGCCGAGTAGGAGGATCCGGGCTACCGGTTGAGGCCGGTCGACCTTGTCCGTCCAACACATTAAACCGTGCGACAAAAAGTCTTCTTCCAGCTTCAAAGAGCTGCGGAAAGGTTACACTTCCGTTGTTTATCGCATCTTGATCGAGGTGTTCCGTAATAACTGGGCGTTCGCCAATTATCGTGGGCTTCGGTGCGGGTTGTTGAGCATTGAGTGCGGCAAGCGTGCCGATCAGCATCCCGGCAATCATTGCGGACTGTAACGTGTGTGCAGCGGCATTTCTCATTTGCTTCTCCTCAAACAGGTAGTTCACCTTTAAAAATGTACAGTCGATGGGGGAACGCCGCTATGATCGGGATCATGCCTATGCGGCAAGCAGAAATGCCGATTATCGAGCGCTTGGCGGGAGCGCTTAACCTTCTCGAGGATGTCGGAAGCGTTCGCGGTCCAGAGAAGGATTTAGGCCTCTGGTTGTGTTTTTCGATGAACTCTCCGATGGCCCCGATGAGTTCTTCAACCTTCGAAAGACGCCGCGTAGGCAGTAGCTGTGCTTCCGGCTTGGCACGCTGTGGATAGCGCGTTTTCCAGATTCGGTTCGTAGAAGATTCGCCGGTTTATCGACCTTGTTTATATCGTTAGAGATTACGTCTCACGATAACCAAAACGAGTAGCCAGTAAGTTTGCCATCAAAGAAGTAGCGCGTACAAGAAAAAGTTCCAGGCGCGAATGTTCTGTTCTCCACACCGGGCTATATCGGGTGGCTGCGGACGTGCTCTCATATGCGCCGAACCGGATTACTCAATGGATAAGAAGATTCAAAACAATGAAAAAGTGATTCCGGTTCTTGCGGAAGAGCTGGAAGTTAGCAAGCGCCAAGTCGAGACCGGGGGCGGTGTACGCGTTCATAAATCTGTTACAGAAAGTGAGCGCACCATTGATGAGCCGCTCTACATCGAGAACGCGGAAGTAACCCGCGTGCCGATCAACAAAGTAGTGGAGACCGCCCCACCGGTTCGCCACGCCGGAGACACGACTATCATTTCGATCGTCGAAGAACAGTTGATTTTTGAGAAGCGTCTTGTACTGAAAGAAGAAATTCATATCCGCAAGTCTCATGAGAGCGTGCGTCGTCCACAGACCGTGACGTTGCGCGAAGAGCATGCTCAAGTGGAGCATTTTGGTCATCATCCAGTGGAGGAAACGGAGCAGCCGCGTACGCCCGCGAGCGGTTCCGTTCTGGATCGAGTTTTTCCATCCGGCGCTAAACGCAATCTATAACTAGCAGTGCCAAATTCAGGAGAGCACCATGTCGAAAACGGTTGTCGGAGTATTTCCGGACTACGCAAAAGCAGAAGAAGTAGCGCATCAACTGGAAAGCAAGGGATATTCGCGCTCAGATATCAGTGTGGTCGCGAATGACCACAAGGGAGACTATAACAATTTAGCAACAGGTGACGGTACACACGCGGCATCAGGCGCAGGAACAGGAGCGGCTATCGGAGGCGTTGCTGGTCTAGCACTCGGTTTAGTGGCGCTTGCGATTCCCGGCATTGGCCCGATCATCGCACTTGGCCCACTGGCAGCGGCCTTAACCGGTGCTGGAATTGGCGCAGCCGCGGGTGGGTTAATAGGCGCCATGACCTCGATGGGTGTCCCGGAAGAGGATGCGCAGCATTATTCCGGTTTGGTGAAAGAAGGCCAAGCCCTGGTTATGATTTCCACGGAGGACAATCGTGCGGACGCTGCAGCTTCGCTGCTAGAGCGTTATGGCGCAGACAATGTGGACGAACGCGATGGCGGTGCCGGTCGTACTCAGAGTGCAACACCGGTCCGAGCCGTAGCAGATACTCAGCGCACAGTCACGGCTGCAGCGGGCTCCTCTATTCCAGTGGTGGAAGAAAAACTGGAAGTAGGAAAGCGGTCAGTTGAACGCGGTGGTGTGCGCGTTTACTCCCATATGACGGAAGTACCCGTTACCGAGCAGGTTAATCTTCGCGAGGAGCATGTGAAGGTCGATCGTCGTCCCGTGAACCGTGAAGCGGTTGAAAGCGATTTCACTGCCTTCAAAGAAGGCACCATAGAAGTTCGCGAGACGGCCGAGGAAGCGGTGATCGGCAAGCGCGCGCGCGTTGTAGAAGAAGTATCTGTGGGTAAAGAATCCACTAACCGGACTGAAACCATTAAGGATTCTGTTCGCAAGACTGAGGTCAAAGTGGATCAACTGGGCAGGGATACGTTTCAGCAACATGACACGCAAAGCCATGCCATTAGAAACGAAGCTTTCGATTCTAATGCTCCTGGTTATCAATACGGGTCGCAGTTAGCGGGCGATTCCCGTTATGCCGGCCGTGACTGGAAGGATGTTGAGTCCAGCGCGCGTACCGATTGGGAACAGCGCGGCGAAGGAACGTGGGAAAGCATGAAAGATTCCATCCGGCACGGCTGGGATAAAGTCCGCGGCGCCGCTTAAACCCCGTTGGGAGGAATTTCGGCGAGTTTGGTGGTTGTTACATCGCCGGGATTTCTCCCCACACATCAGTAGTCGCTCAGAATGTAAAGCGAGCACTCAACTGTACGGCACGCGGGCCGTTTGCCTGCGAAGTAATTCTGCCGAAATTGGCACTGGTGATATTGAGGGCCGGCGCCGAAAACATTACGATATTGAATGCGTTCACAGCATCCATCTGGAGGTTAATTCCAATTTTCTCGTGAATCGGAAAGCTCCTTTTCAAACTGAGATCCTCTCCCCAGAAAGAGGGCGCGGAAAGTCCGTATGCGCCGGTGCGTGGCGTGTTGCCATAGGAAAATGCGGCAGGAGAAACAAACGCCGCTCTGTCCAGGTAGGCCGTGGCATTTGCGCCTAGCAGGTTGCCCGAGCCATACGAGTTGTTTATGCGGGCGGTACCTGTATAGCCCGGTGCGTAGCTCGCGTAACATGTGCCAGCTTGGGGAACATTGCACGCCGGCACAATCGTACCGAGCGGCGCACCATCTCGAAAAGTCGTGATTCCTGATACTTGCCAATGGCCTGTTATCACATCCAGCACTCGACTTCTGCCGCCAAACAATCCGCTTTTACCAGACGGCAACTCATAAACAAAGAGGAAGTTCACCACGTGCGGTGAAACCGCGGAACGCGCCTTTTCGTTTTTCAGGTTGTAAGCCGTGCGTGCTCCGCCTGTATCGTCGAACGCCTTAGCCAGCGTGTAATTGAAGTTGAAGGTGAGCCCGTGCGTAAGTCGTTTCGTACCTGTGATCTGCAGTGAGTTGTAGTTCGAGTTTCCTATGTCGCCCCAAACATCGCTTACCCCGTTGTATTGCGGGAATGGGCGTAACATCTGCGCGATGGAGCCGTTAAATTTTGGATACGGTAACAAAATGCCAGGCACAATCACGTTCGCCGCCGCAAGATTTGCGGAAGTTGCCGGCTGTTGCAGCAGGTTACCCAGCACGAGATACTTGGGATCGATCTGATTGGACCAAATGCCTCGCCCGGCACCGCCCAACCAGTGTCCATTGCTCCCCACGTAGGAAGCACTCATGGTTAGACTGCTCGTGATTGCCCGCTCTAAGCCGAAGTTCCAGTTTTGGTACCGAGGCGGCTTGCCTCCAATCTCAGGGTCACCGTAGGTGACACTCGCGGCCGCTGCATTGGTCCCGTTGAAGCCGGTGCCGAAAGAAGGATCGAAGATCGGCGGATGTTGGTAAGACGGAAGACCCTGGTCCCAATAAAATGCCGGACTGATTCCTGAATCCGGCGTATTGAAGATGGGGCTTGCGGTATACCCAAGCGTATCGGTTCCGTATCTGCCGCCGCCTCGGCCGCCCACAGCGCCGCGGTGCGTATACATTACTGAGTAGCCCGCGCGAATGACGTTTTTCGTGCGGAATTGATAGGCGAGCCCAAGGCGCGGTCCCAAATTCAGGTAATGCGTTTTGATTGTATTACTGCAATGACAGCTATTAGGGCCATTGCCATAGAACTGCAATATGCCCGGCCTGCCGCCAGCCGATGGATTTGGCGCTGCGGGGTTAAAGAACGACTCACGATTCAAAACTTCCTGGTACGGCAGCAGGATATCGTGGCGGAGGCCGATATTTAGAGTCAAGTGAGAGTTCACGCGAAAGTTATCCTGTATCCACCAGGCATAATCGCGGAAGCGCCCACCGGTCTCAACTACCGAATCCTCCACAACGTTTGCCGTGTTTACGGCTCCCAGAAGGTAACTGGCGTATGAGTTTCCGCTGTTGTGTTCAGGGTGCCCGCGGAGGTGAAACCCGCCGTCTGGTTGTTGCTGAAATTCCAAGTAGCCAGGCTGCCATACGTGCGCTGCTTTTCGTTGATCTGCAAGAACTGAATCTGAGCGCCGATCGTGATGGCATGCTTCCCACGTGTCCACTGTAAACCGTCTTGAAACGTGAAGGTATTCGAGACATCGTTGAATGCCCTGCCCCCGCCATTAGCGCGCCAGGCATCAGGAGGGTTCGGCCCCGTCCAAGAGATTTCAGGGAAGGAACTTGCGGCCTCTCCAACCGGCAGACCTTTCAGTCCGGCTTTCGTTGGGTAGTCACCGGCTATAGTCACGTTGGTGATCGGCACTGCCAGGCGGGAGAATCCAAAACTTACCTGGTTCAAAAGATTCGGGCTAATCACATAGGTGTACTTGGCTTGCGCGGTGGTGGGTAACTCATCTACTTCCCGCGTGCTTGCGTACGGAAGCGGTAGCGTGTTGCCGCGATAAGGTGTTGTCTGGTTCCGGTGACCATGACTAAACAGTGCATAGAAAGTATTGCGGTCATTCAGCGTGTAATCCACCTTATCCGTCGTGCTGTTATCGTGGTACCCCACCGGCACTGTCCCCAGATAGTTACTCTGGATACCACCGCTCGTAGTCGACGGAAGAAATGATTGAAAGTAGTTAGACACTGCAGAAATGCGGCTTGCCGGGATAATGTTGCCAGGAAACGCTTGCCGCGTGCAGGGCCCTTTTGAACAATCCGTGGTGGCAGGATCGTAAATCTGCGCGGGAAACGCTGAAAAGTTTCCGCTTCGCGCCGCCACAGTGGGAATAGTCATCAGGCTCGCTTGCGGTTGGGTAGCATACCGGAACCCATCGTAGTTACTGAAGAAGAAAAGCCGGTTTTTCAGGATAGGACCACCCAGGCTATAGCCGAACTCGTTTTGGTGTTCGACGCTGCGTACAGGGGAGAAGAATGACCGCGCATCCAACTTCGTATTTCGAAGATACTCGTACACCGCACCGTGAAACTGATTCGTTCCGGATTTCAAGATAAAATTCGTGGAGCCCTGGCCGCCGTAGACCACTGCAGTGCCAGCCGTCTCCACTTGAAACTGGTCAACCGCTTCCACTGAAACGCCGAGCCCTAATGTGCGGCTCTCGCCTTGACCCACCGGATTCGTAACCGCTATCCCTTCCACATATACTTCCTGGGAATGGTCTTGCGATCCGAGCACGTTGCCTGCTGTGTTCCCGGTCGTGCTGTTCACCGTGACACCGGGCATGTATTGCGCGAACGCGGTAGGGTCTCGCGGAGCATTTCCCATTGCTAGCGGCAGCGCCGTGTACTGCTCATTGCGCATCGTCTGCCCTAGACTGGCGTCGGTGGTATTCAGTTGCGGAGGCGCGGCGCTAATCGTCACTTGTTGAGCCGAGCCCGCCACTAACATGGTCAGGTTCAGGCCCACAATCTGTAACGCGTCCACCACAACGTGCTCCTGCGTTAAGGTTTCAAACCCGCTCGCCGAAGCTGTCACCGTATACTCGCCCGGCTGCAACGGCGAAAGATTGAAAAGGCCGGCTCCCGTGGATTGCCGCTCCGTTCTGACGCCTCGCTTCACATCGACTGCGGTAACAATGGCATGCGGAAGCACCGCGCCAGAGGCATCCGACAAGACACCCTGAATTGAGCCTGCCCCGGCAATTTGGGCAGCAAGAGGCAATGCGCTTACAAGAAGCAGAACCGGTGTAAGTGGGAGCCACATTTGAAATTTCGCTAAGCGTCGCATAGGTACCTACTGGGCCGAAGCCGCTTTTGCGACCTCAGCGGCAAACACGTACGTCTCGCCGAACATGTTCGAACGAAACACCACCCACTTACGATCGGGCGTGAAGCTGACATTCGGTTCCAGCCGGTATTGGTGTTTTGCCATGTTCACCAGTTTTTCCGGCTCGAACACACCGGATTGAATCAGATTGTTATCCGGCAGGCCTTTGTCTGGATTCAAGCGCGGGCGGAAGAGATACAGCCACTCGCCATCCGGGGCGTGAGCCACTTGACCAGGGTCGCCGCCATTTCCACAGAACAATTTGCCGTCATTCGACACATTGAAATGAATCGACCACTCGTTTCGCTGCAAGTGATACCGTACGCGGTGGCCATCTTCCACGCGATAGCCGGCCACCCAAAAATCTTCCCCTCTGGGCGTCTGCAGATCATACCAAATCGTTTTGCCATCGGCACCCCAGAACTCATGGCCGAAAATCTCCATCTCAACTGTTCTTGTGTGTACTTTAGTCACAGCACTGGTATCCGTACGAATCGTCCAGATGCGGTCTACTTTGTGCCAAGGACCCTCATGACAAAACATCAGCAGGTTAGGGTCAGTGGGCGAGAACAGAAGATGATTTAGCCAATCGTTCGCGCGATGAATTGTCTTCACCTCGCCTGTTTTTGTATTCATGGTGTAGAGGCCCATGGGAAGGCGGGACGCCCACCGCTCTTCTATCATTTGGCCCTTATTACGCGGCTGATCGAGAGGGTGCGCCTGCGCCTGTGCCGTCGATAACGGCGGCTGCGCGCGCGCCCCGCCATAGTCCGCTCCCGCAGTGCCCTCAATATAGGTTCCGGCAAGCAAGGTTTCGTCAGAATTTACCGTGGAGATGGATCCGCGAGCCGGCAAACTACCGATCTGGTGCGATTCGCCGGAATTGATATCGGTCCACCAAGCCGCACCGTCTTTCGTGTAATAAACGCGTTGGTTTTTCCGGCCTGCATCAATCAACCGAACGCGGCCTTTCACTACCTGTTTGGCCTCGCGTTTCTCTAAATCCATAACGGAAATGCCGTCGCGGGTTGTGTAAACCAGGATGTGCCCGTTCGATGAATACCCGTTTTGATTGAAGTAGAGACTAGCGCTGCCAGGTTCCTGAGACAAGCGGACAATGCGGTGGCCCGTGTCTGGATCTACCCAGGAGCTTGGAGGTTCTGCCGCGGATGCGGTAGCAGCAAGTGTGGCAAACAGAATGACGGACGAAGTCAAGTTCAACATAGGATTTTCTGTGAAAACGATTGCCCTATACTACTTCCTAATCGGAGGTGCTTCCGCAATCTTGCGCATTATAGGTTTGCGTGGGACCGTCCATGGCCGATCAGTTCTGAGTTGCTCGGCCAGTTGACTGGCCACTGGCCGGTCCCACGCAAACGATCTTGACGACCGCTTTGAGCAAAGCCTACACAAGATCATTTTTCGAAGGAGTATCGCACGGGCGCGCGCGATGTCATCGATAGGTCTACAGGCTAGGGTCATAAACATCGTCGCCCTTCACGATGGGGAGCGAATCGCCGTCAGGGGAAACCTCGGCTTGCCGGTACTGATCGGACTGGAGCGGCAGCGGGGCGGTATGTCCATCCCGGTAGAGCCAAGCCAATTAACTGAGTGAGGGTGCCGCGCGCGGCACCCAGGCCAGAGTGCCTGAATCGGAAAGGGAGGCGCGCCCTGAGTACCAGCGCAAATCGGCGACACCGGTCAACAACTCAATGGGACTGCCCGTCAGTCTGAGCGAACGAGTGTTGAAAGGCGCCGCAAGCAGGCTCCCACGACGGTAGTAGATGAGGTGTCCATCCGGCAGGAATCGGCCGTCAACACCGCGTTCAACAATGGTTCTATCGGTGCTGGTTTCGAAATCCCAAACGTGGAGGGATCGCTTGATGGGGCCGACGATGCTCGAATAGACCAGCAGATGCCGAGGCTGGGTGACTACTTGGTTGGCAGAGACCCGCTGGGCGGATATTGAAGTAAATGACGCCGTCCCCGCCCCAGACTGCATCCCACCACCGGTATTCAGGAGGCAGGACGGCCAGCGTGCGCACTCTCTCGCCTTCCGCGATTCTTAGTTCGTGTTCCATGACGCTGACCTTCAGCAACTCGCAGCCCTCTCAGCCGACTACTTTCGCTCCGCGGATTGCGGGCGGAGGAAGCCAACTATGATTCGAATCGCGTTGTTCTTTTGCTTGACAGTCTGGTGTGTTCACGCCGACGTTTTCACGACGCACCTGGACGGAGTCACGGCACTTAACGACGGCACCACATTCACGAGCGGCGTGACCTACTATTCCGCGTTCCAGCTTACGGGAGGGATGGTTAGTTCCACCACCGCGGAGGCCATGAACTTCAACTTAGGGGGCGGCATCCCGGACGCTCCGTCTAGCGGCGACCCTACGTCAGGGATTTTTGCGGTGGCGCCCGATGCTGCCTTAGGCGCTGGCATTTTTCAGCCCTCGGGAACTTTGACGCTGATGATTACCCCGGCGACTGGGTATAGCTTATACACTCAGAAATTCACGGCGGGTTCGTCTTCGACTTCACCACTCAGTTGAACGGAACGTTTGCCGGCGGCATTCCCGATTCTTCTAGTTTCCAGCTTTACGACGCGAGTTTAAGCACGCTGCTTTATGAGCAGAAGTTTGACGTTCTGGATACCACTTCGGCTGTTCCTGAACCGCGAACGGGTATGATGGCAGGTTTTGCCGCGGTGGTTCTTGGGGTGGTCGCGCGAAAAACCAGATTACAGTTCCCGCACCTTCACGTTTCGGAACAGAATAATTGAAAACTGATCATGAAGTTGCAAGCCGATCGGGCCCGCTTTTGGCCGCTTGGGGTCTCCGGCGCTCTCCGCGACAACACGGCCGTTCAGCGTCACGGTAATCCCACTGTTCCGTGCGGCGATCTCCATCGTGTTCCAGTCGTCATCGTGTTGCGCGTCCTTCGGCGCATCCGCGAAGCCGTAGATACTTCCCGATGGGTGCGGGTCGGGGAAGCGGTTATTAATCTGGATTTCATATCCTACTTTCGAAGGCGTATGGGTGTAATCGGGCGGCGTAGTTACTGCCGCCTTGGCGCGTGTCAGATCACGAATAGATACTCCGCTATTGCCGGACGTTTTGGTGAAATATTCCAGATGTAAATCGAACTCCGCGAAATCATTTCGCTTCGTGTAGAGCCACGCCTGCGTATCCACCCATGATTTAAATTCCTTGGGCGTTGTCATGGGACCGCCCGGGACTAGAAGCTTTCGAAGGTCGCCTGTCCGTTGCCCTATTAGCGTTCCGTCAGCCATCACAGTCCACTGAGCATCGCCGATCGACTCCCATCCTTCGAGGCCTTTCGCGATCAGAGGCTTCCACTCTGCTGCCTGAACCGCTGATGCCAGAGCGCCACAGCAAAGTAGAAATAGAATCCGAGTGTTGACTGACATAGACTCGTATCTTATACGCCAGCCGAATGACCCGCCGCCAATTCACACTTGCCGCCAGCGCCGCCGCACATCTTGCTGCCGCGCCGACCCCGAAACAGAAAGTTGCCATCTTCTCCAAGCATCTGCAATTTTTGCAAGGGGAAGATCTGGCCCGCTCCGCCGCCGAGATCGGCTTCGATGGCATCGATATCACCGTACGCAAGGGTGGCCATGTGGAACCCGCGAAGGTGGTGCAAGACCTGCCCGATCTGGTGAAGCGCATTCGCGCGCACGGCCTGGAAGTACCGATGGTGACGGCCGATATTCTTGACGCGCAGAGCCCTTACGCCGAAGACATTCTGCGGACTCTCGCTTCGCTGGAAATTCCTTACTACCGCTGGGGCGGCTTTAAGTATGACGATTCGCCGATGGCCGGGCAGCTTGCCGCGCTGAAGCCGCGTGTTGCGGCGCTGGCGGCCTTGAATGCCAAGTACAAGCTCTGCGCTATCTATCACACGCACTCCGGAATCGGGCAAGTGGGCGCGTCCATCTGGGATGTCTATCTGCTGCTGAGAGACTTCGACCCGAATGCCGTTGCCGTGAATTACGACATCGGGCATGCCACGGTGGAAGGCGGCTTGGGCGGCTGGATCAACAGCTTCCGCATTACAGAACCCATGCTGCGCGGGATCGCTGTGAAGGATTGCGTTTGGCAGCCGGTTGCGCCCGGAAATTGGAAAAGCGAATGGGTGCCGCTGGGCACCGGCATGGTCCGCTTCAAACAATTCTTCGCAATGGTGAAGAAGACGAAGTTCCACGGGCCGCTGCAACTGCATTTCGAATATCCGCTGGGTGGCGCCGACACCGGAAAGACCAAGCTCACCATGGAACCTTCGGCAGTATTCGCGGTGATGAAACGCGACTTGGTACAACTTCGCGAATTTCTAGCGTGAAGATTGCGCTGCTGGTACATGATCACCACCGCTCCGGCGGGCATAGCCGCTATGTGGCAGAACTAGCCACACGATTTGCGCGTGAACATGAAGTCCACGTGTTTGCAAATACGTTCATCGAAGAGCCGGGGATCACGTTCCACCATGTCCCGGCGAACCGATCCAACGCTCTCGCGCTGATCCTGACCTTTCGCCGCAACTGTACGCGCATGCTCCGCGAGATGCGCTTCGATGTTGTTCATGACCAGGGCTTGTGCAGCAAAGCGCCCGATGTGTTAACCGCGCATATCTCCAACCGCGCCTGGTCCTACGCACGCCCGAACGCGCCTGCCAAAGAAAAGCTTTTCAGCTTTGCGATCAGCTGGCTGGAGCACCTTCAATATTCCCGCGCGGGACGCGTTCAGGTGATTGCGGTCGCGAATCGGGTCCGGCGCGATTTGCAGTCGGGGTACAAATTTTTTGGTCCCATCACGGTGATCCATCACGGCGTGGATACGGAAAAGTTCACGCCCGGAAACCGCGACGGTACTTTGCGCAATGAGCTCGGTATAGCAGCAGACGTGCCGCTTTTTCTCTTCATCGGCGATTTCCGCAAGGGTGCTGACACCTGCATCCGTGCGCTTACCGAAGGCCACCTGCTCTGCGTGGGCGGCACGCCTCCCGACTTGTATCGCGCCATTGCACAGCAGCTTGGGCGCGCGGACCGCGTGCATTTCCGGCCCGCGACCGACACCGTGGAACAGTATTACGCTGGGGCCGATGTTCTGCTGCTTCCCACCCCTTATGACGCGTTCGGCATGGTGGTGCTGGAGGCGATGTCCGCAGGGCTGCCCGTCATCGTGAGCCGAAACGCCGGTGCGAGTGAGCTGATTGATGACGGCCGCAACGGGTTCATTCTTAAGCGCGAAGAAGACCTTCCTGCGCTCATGCACAGAGTTGCACAATCCGGTGTTGGTCCCGCAGCCCGCGCAACAGCCCTAGAACACACCTGGGATCGGGTCACCGCAGAAACGCTCGACGTATACAAGCAGGCAAAGCAAAGCGCGCGGATACTCACTTTTGCTACCCAGGGTTTCGGCGGTAATGACGAAGCGCGGTTACACGCGCTAACGGGCAATTTCGCAACAGCACGCTTTCCATTCGATGCTCAACACAAGCGCACGTCGGCATCGAGTGTGTTCCGCACCTTGTATATTGACCGCCCCAAGCTCGCGGTCATGGAAGGAACCGGCATTGCAGGCGGCTTGCCTTTGCTGGCGGCCCGGCTACTGTTCGGCCAGCGTTACGTAGTAAGCAGCGGCGACGCGGTGGAACCGTTCGTCGCGCAAAAATTTCCGCTCCTGGGGCCAGTCTTTGGCTTGTATGAACGGCTGCTCTGCAGGTATGCCGCGGGCTTCATCGGATGGTCTCCATATCTGACGGGCCGCGCGCTCACGTTCGGAGTCCCGCGCGCGATGACGGCTCCCGGATGGCCACCTAGCGCAGCGCGCAGTTCAAAGGGGGCGGAGGTTCGCCACGAACTCAACATCCCAGCCGATGCGCTGGTAATCGGCGTCGCCGGGTCGCTTGCCTGGAGCCCACGCGTGAAATATTGCTACGGCCACGAACTCTATCGCGCCGCCGCACTCACGAAACGGCAGGACATCCGGTTCCTGATTATCGGCGAAGGCTCCGGCCGCGCGGAGCTTCAGCGTTCGCCCGATCCGCGCATCATCCTCACCGGTTTTGTTCTGCGGGAAAGGCTGCCGGATTATCTGGCCGCCATGGATGTTGCCAGTCTGCCCCAAAGCTGCGATGGCGTTGGCTCGTTCCGATACACAACAAAACTCAGCGAGTATTTGGCGGCGGGCCTTCCCGTGGTCACCGGTCAAATCCCCGCGGCATACGATCTGGATACCGGTTGGGCCTGGCGCCTGGCGGGAGACGCGCCATGGGATGAGCGCTACATTCGGGAATTGGTGCGCTTACTCGAATCGCTCACTCCGGAGGCAATCCGCGCACGCCGCGATCTGGTCCCCACGGACCCCCCGGAGTTTGATCGCGAAGCCCAAGTGAAACGGGTGACAGCCTTCCTGAACGACATTCTCGATTCATGAGAGTAGCCTTGCTTTGCGATTCCCCCGATGAGCACTGGCCCAGCATGGACATTGTGGGCGACATGCTGAAACAATTCCTGCCGCTGCCTGCCGAGCCGGAGCAGGTCCTGCTCCCCATCCGCCCCCTCACGCCGAATCTCTCCATCAATCGCATTTGGCTTCGTTTCGTGGATTACCCTCGCTGGGTCCGCAGCAATCGTTCGCGCTTTGACGTTTTTCACATCACCGATCACTCGTACTCCCAGCTTGCTCACGAACTGCCGCCGGAGCGCACCGTAATCACCTGTCACGATATCGACACGTTTCGCTCCGTGCTGGAACCTGAACGCGATCCCCGTCCTTTCTTGTTTCGCGCCATGACCCGCCGTATTCTTAACGGTTTTCAGCGTGCCGCGCACGTCGCCTGCGATAGTGCCGCCACGCTGGCCGACCTGGAACGGTACCGCGTTCTGCCACGCGAGCGGATGTCTGTTGTGCCGCTTGGTTTTCATCCCTCATGCTCGACTGAGGCAAATCCGGAAGCGGACGGCCGTGCTACCCAATTGCTCGGGCCGCTTGGCACAAACATAGATGTTCTTCACGTCGGCAGCACCATCGCGCGCAAACGAATCGAAGATTTACTGCAAATCTTCGCCAGCGCCCGCCGCGATTTTCCGGAACTCCGCCTGCTTCGCGTGGGGGGCCCGTTCACGGCTGAGCAGCAGCAACACGCAAGCCGCCTGGGTATCACGCCGGCAATCGTGGAACTTCCGTTTCTGGATCGCGAAACACTGGCCGCAATCTACCGGCGCGCCGCGCTGGTACTGCTGCCCTCCGATGCCGAAGGTTTTGGGCTGCCCGTGGCGGAAGCAATGTCTTGCGGAACGCCTGTTCTGGCCAGCGATCTTCCGGTTTTGCGGGAAGTTGGCGGCTCCGCGGCCCATTATGCGCCACCTTGTCAAACCGCCGCTTGGGCTGCCGAGTTGGCCCATCTTCTTCACCAGCGTGCCGCGAATCCACTTGCCTGGGAAAATCTTCGCAAAGCAGGAGTGCAACAGGCCAGCCAATTCAATTGGACGAATTATTCCAATTGCATGGCTAACGTGTACAATGGACTTCTTTAACCCTTATTTCACAGTGAGATGCGTACTTAAGGTGCCCCCGAAAATGACCCAGCGCAGATGCTGACGACCCGTCGCACGCTCACCGCCAGCGCAACGCGCCCCTCAAGCCGGAATTTCCCCGCCGCTGCCGCAAGATTCCGCATACTTCAAGTCGGGAAATTCTATCCCCCGGAATATGGCGGAATGGAAAACCACCTTCACGTTCTCTGTAATGAGCTGCGCGATTCGGTGGAGCAAAGCGTGCTGGTCGCCAATAAAACCCGCCAGAGCTTGACCGAAACAGTTGATGGCATTTCTGTTACCCGTCTGGGTGCTCTGATGGATTTCTTCGGCGCGCCTATTTGCCCCACCATGGTGCAAGCGTTGCGCTCCACGGACGCCGATCTGCTACATATTCATCTGCCGAATCCGCTGGCAATCCTTGCCTTTCTGGCCAGCGGATTCTCGGGTCCACTGGTATTGACGTACCACAGCGACATCGTCCGCCAGAAGTTGCTCGGTTCTGCGTTTACCACCATCCTGCACCGCGCACTGAACCGCGCCTCCGCCATTATCGCGACTTCGGAAAAGTACATCGAAACTTCCGCCGTTCTGCAGGCGCACCGGGAAAAGTGCCATGTAATTCCGCTCGGCATTCCGCTGGAGCGTTTCCACAGCCCGGACCCTCACATCGTGGATTGGATTCGCAATCAGTACGGTCCTTCGATTGTGGTGGCAGTAGGCCGGCTGGTGCACTACAAAGGTTTTGAGCATCTGGTCCGCGCCATGAGAAAGGTGGATGGCCATCTTTTATTGATCGGCAACGGTCCCTTGCGGGCAGAGCTTGAGGCGCTGGCCCGTTCTTTGGGCATTCATGAGCGCGTCACCATATTGAGCGGGGTTGCGGACGTGGTGCCGTATTATCACGCGGCCGACGTGTTCGTGCTCCCTTCCATCAACCGCAGCGAAGCGTTTGGACTGGTGCAGGTAGAGGCCATGGCGTGCGGAAAACCGGTGGTAAATACGCAGCTGGAAAGTGGGGTGACTTTTGTATCGCGGCATGAGGAAACAGGGCTCACGGTGCCTCCGTGCGATTCGAACGCTTTGGCAGTGGCGCTCTCCACGCTCCTGAAAAATCCGGAAATGCGTTCGCGCATGGCGGCGGCCGCGCGGCATCGAGTCGCAACGGAATTTAACGTGGAAGTGATGGCGCAGCGGACTCTCGCGGTGTACAACTCGGTGATGAAGAAACGTTGAGTGACGCTGTCCGGAAGTGTCCGGCGTGCCACGCGGACGCGCAGTTAGCCGAGACCCTTAGCACGGAAGCACTGGCCAGCCACTGGGCTCGCACAAATGCGCATGGGCCCGCGACAGCAGACCAGATTCGCGGTTTCATCCGACAGGACATCGGCAGCGAAACGGTCGAGATCTACCAGTGTCCCAAATGCTCGCTGGAGTTCATGAATCCTGCGCACACCTGGAGTGCCGAGCACTATCCCCACGAGCCTCATTCGCTGGGGTGGGACCATGCGGAGACCTTGCGGGCTTTGGCCAAACTGCCGCCACAAACGGTCCTCGATATCGGTTGCGCGACGGGGCAGTTTCTGGATGAACTGACGGCGCAGGGCCATCAAGCCACGGGAGTCGATTTCTCACCGGAAGATGTGGAGGAGGCCCGCTCGCGCGGTCGTGAAGCTTTCGTTGCCGATCTGAGCCGCGACAATGCGCTAGTCAAGCAGAACCGCACCTTCAGCGTGATTACGCTGTTCCAAGTGATCGAGCATTTAGAGCAACCGGATCTGGTATTCGAAGGAATCGCGAAAGTGGCCGCACCGGGGGCGCTGCTGTTCGTTGGTTGCCCTTCGTCCCAAAGGTACACGCGCGGCTTCCGGCACCCCGAACTGGTAGGCAAAAGCGATTTCTGGGATTCCCCGCCCCAGCACGTGTTCCGATGGACCCCGGAAGCGCTCACCCGCTTCGCGGCGCGCCATGGTTGGACGATGGAGCGGACGGCGTTCGAACCTCTGCAGCCGTATCATGCAGCGGCACATTTGGCGGGGTTGGGGGCATACACAGGCAAACCGTGGGCGCGGCGGGCGGCGACGGTCGGTTATTATTTGAGGCTTAAGACGAGTAGCGTAACGGGAATACGGTTGTTCGCGGCGGGCCGGCGCGGGTAATGGAGGAAATCCGGCTGTAGTTATTACTAACCGGCGCTGCTGTATCGCCGTGAAGGCTAGTGCTGAACTATTTCTACGCATGTTCGGCTGACAGTCTCACAGTATTGAATGTGCTTTCGTCTTTACGTCTTGACGAACCCTTTGGTCGTCCATGTTAATGCGCCGCCTCACTCGCATGAGGAATGGGTTCGCCCAGAGGGGCTGGGGCACGTCAATATATTATCAAGCTACAAACACCTGACGGCCTCGCCACAGGTGTGCGACAGTATCAGGCGATTGCTTTCTGGCCCGCTCCCGTCACCCCGCCTTTACGGCCGAGCCGATGATAGAGGTTTGGGACCAAGGCAGGAAATGGTCAATGCGGCGGACCAGCCAGACTACGCGGTCAAAATTTTTTAATTGAACACGGCTTACGGTTCGGCGTTTCAGAATACTTCCGTTCAGCCACCAACCGGGGTAAGAGGCGCGGTTAAATCGGAGGACGCTCTCGACATGGAACCCTGCTTCCGTCATCCTGGAGCGCAACTGGTCCTCCGAGTAACGAAGATAATGTCCCAACTCTTTGTCGAGAGAATTGTAAATACTTTGGCCGGCGGGGACCAAGATTACCGCGCGACCTCCCTCCTGCAGCATGGAATGAATGTTCTTGAGAGCACTTAGATCATCCTGAATGTGCTCAAGAACGTTTAGGCATACAACCGTGTCCATTTGGCCCTGAAATGTGTTTTGCCCACGTAAATCGGCTGCATTCAACTCTAAAATTTCGAGGTTTGGGCGGTGTGCTAGACGGGTTCTGAGGCGCTCCAGGTGTTCGCGATCAATGTCAGTAGCAACATACCGTGTCCGGCCAGCAAGAAGCAGCCGCGTCAGATTGCCCATGCCCGCACCGATTTCAAGAACTTTCTTGCCAATGTAAGGTCGAATCGTATCCGCCCATCCACCGATTAAAGTTTGGCGCGTTGGCGAAGGCGTCCAAGATGCCTTTGTCTTTATCTACGTAAATGTCGTTCGAGATGGCCGTTTTGAAGATGACCCAGAAAGCTTCAAAGGCATCTTTAAGCCCGATCTTTTTACCCTCTTCGTAAGTACGCCCGTTGTAGCTTATGGGAGTTTCATAGATGCGCGCTTCACGTTTAGCAAGTTTAAGAGTGATTTCGGGCTCAAATCCGAAGCGCTGGCTGTAAATAGGTATACTTTGGACCAAAGGCGTACGAAACGCTTTGTAACAGGTTTTCATGTCCGTCAGATTGAGATCGGCAAACACGTTACACATTGTGGTTAACAAGTGATTCGCAAGAGAATGCCAGAAATAAATGACGCGCCGTTCACCGCTTGTCATAAAGCGCGAGCCGAAAACAGCATCAGCGCGCCCGTCCACTAACGGACCCCAAAATCTTCATGTATTCCTTAGGATCGTATTCTAAATCCGCGTCTTGAATAATGCAGAATTCTCCGCTGGCCTGAGCAATCGCCCGGCGAAGAGCGGCACCTTTACCCTGATTTTGCTCGATGGTCAGCAAGCGGATAAATGCCCGGATGTTTCTCGGCGACAGCGTTGACCTCCAGAATGGAACGGTCGGTCGACCCGTCATCGGCGACAATAATTTCTCTATCGAAGCCTAATGGTAAGGGCGCTGCAATTACACGCTTGAGCAGTGTCGCGACAAACTCCTCTTCGTTGTAGAGCGGCACAAGAATCGAAATTTTCATAGGCGGTAATCGGACATCCCCACAGCAACAGGGCTCTTATTAACATCCACAATCCAGAACTGCCGTTTGGGGTAATAACGCATAACTTCGGTATCGTCGCCCGCTCCCATCCATCGGACCCAAACGACCTTCGAATCATCGATATTGGCGGCATTGTAAACCCACTCGTTAGTTAAACTGTGGTCCTTGCCATACCGGACAAAAACGACGTGGGCTCCGCCTCGCTCTTGCAGGCTTTTTACGATATACTCCCTGGAATTGAAGGCGCCTGCCATTAGGTGACCGGCCACGACATCGTTACGGGAAGCAATCATCTTTACGGGTTGGTTTGAAACGGCACTTAAGATGATAAGAGCGATACACCAGTATCCAGTCGGCTTGCTGCGAACATTCCATTTAGCAAGCGTCATAAGTCCCCGCACAATTAAGAATGCTAAAACTACTGTGTAGGCCGCTATATAGTGGGGGAAGAAATATGGATAGATGAATGTAGTTGCGAGCGCAATAAGAAGAATGCCCCAGGCGATTGCTACGTTTCGCTCGCGGATTGCGAACGATGCAAGAAATAAAGGTAGAACGAACCAGGGTTCAATGAAGAAATTCCAGAGAAATAGCCCGGTTTCTTTTGCTCTCGCCAGGCCCGATAAATTTTTTTGGTGAAGTTGCCGCAGATACATCTTTTTCATTTCCGCAAACCGGAATTCCGGCTGCGAGACGGGAGACTGCCAAGCAAGACTCTGGGGCACTCCATCCAGCCGCTGACTGAGCACATAGGGAAAACTCGTTGGGGTCCCGGTAACGGCGTAGTTGTGGGCTAGAGTTAATCCGCCAGCACAGCCCTGGAAGAGCAAAATCAAGGTTATCGGCGCGATCCATGATATTCGTCCGCTACCCGCGCGCATGGTTAGATTGCCAACAACAGACCAGAGAAGGACCAATAGGAGCAGAGATTCAAACGGGCGAACAAACCAGACAATCGACCAGCCCACAGCGGCTACAATCGCCATAGAGACACTCGGCGACCGGTGTAACTTGATAATGGCGCCGAAAAGTAAGGCTCCGCCCAACGCGCATAAAGAACCGCCCCAGTACGAGTCAATCCATTGCAATCCGTAGGAAAACGCGATTGGAGCAATCCCCAGCGCGACCCATTTCAACGGTAGAACCTGAGACAGAACCCATGCCAGAGCCCCGCACATTAAGGCCACTGAGAGCACGACACCCAGCCACGGATGCCCAAGAAGTTTTCCGGCGCTCAAAAGCGCGCCTTGGCCGATAGGATAAATAGAGGAATACGTGGGCCGCTGTAATACATAAAGCGTGTCCAAATGGCGCCATAACGGGTGGGTGGGATTTGCCAAGCGGCCGGAAACAAGAGTATCGGCTACTAATAAGTGGCCAAATTCATCGCAAATGCTTGGTTCCGGAATGTGGCGCCAGGGAAGCATGGCGACGCGCAATCCGGCTGGCAATATCGCGGCTAAAAGGATCAGTGTGAACTGAACCCGCTGATTTCGTAACTCGCCGAAGTTAGTTTTAAACCATCTGAGCACGCGTCGCGCTTTTCCTCTCACGCTGTTGAGCTTTGTAAGTATAACCGTAGTTCTGAAAAAGTTGAGGTTTACTCGTCACTAGTAATCATTTGGGCGCTGGTCCAAGAAACAGCAGAAATCACCGGGGCATTCCACATGCGGATCGACACTGCGCTTGCCGCCGCCCTGAAGGAATTCGGCGATCGCCTGTAAACCGTTCACGCGGGCTGCACATATATCTTCAGCAAAAAGAACAATAGAGTTACTCACTTTGTGCCACACGCGCCCTCCACTCTGGTTCAGCAGCGTGTCACCATAAGTGGAGGGCTTTCCTGTTGGTGAATCGAACTCTACTTGCCGTGCTCGCTGCGCTCGAACTAGGCTGCGTCGGGAGTGTGTCTCTTTCGGCAGCGAAGAAAACCCGTAGTGCTAATTTTTCACCCGCCGTCTTGACATTCGATTCGCCTGCCCCGAACCAGACTGTCAACGGCATTTTGCACCTCGCGCTGGCGGGCGATTTCTTCAGCGTTACCTCTGTCGAATATCGTCTGGGTACTTACCGGCTTTCAAAGCAGACCCGCGCCCCTTTCGCGTTCGATTGGAACTCCGCATTCGCCGCCGATGGTTCCAGCCAAATCACCGCCATCGCGCGCGATCTGGTCGATAACGTCATTTTCCAATCGTCGCAACCGGTGCGGATCCAAAACTTCGGCAACAGCGCGGAGTTGGTGAACAACCCGTTTACCCGTCCGGTGAGCGGCGGGGTGGCGCTCACGCTCCACGCAAACGATACAAAGCATTTTCCCGCCTACTGGCAGGTCTTCATTGATGGCGATCTCGCCGCCCTGCGCTTTACGGATCAGACTGCGAAAAACGATACAACTCTCTCGCAGATTCTGGAAACCACTAAATACACCAACGGGCTTCACGAATTTCATTTCGCTGTTCACAGTAATGATTACGGCGTGGAGAACCCGGTTGGCGGGAATCTTGATTTTCGCAGCGGCGTCACCCAGATGGTGCAATTCGATAATGGCCGCGCTTACATGGAACCCGTGGCGAACCTGCTCCATGTTTATGCCGCGCCGGGCCAAACGGTTGCCCTCGGATGCAAGCGCCTCTATACGAATCTGGAATCAGACGGCTGCCATTCGCCACAATTTTCTTCAGCCGACCCAGCGATTGCCGCCGTGGATTCATCCGGAAATTTGAACGCCAAAACTGAGGGGTTCACAACCGTTACCCTCACAGAAGAGGAACGGACCACTAAAATCCGCGTTTGGGTAAAAAACGATCCCGGCGTGCCGCATTTTACCGGTGATGGCCGGATGTCCACGAAGTACATAGAGGGGCAGTCGCTTTTTGTGATTGCTCCTTTTTTGCTAGAGCCGGAATTGCTGCGCAAAGATCCCACGCTGATGGCCGAAGTAAAGCGCGCCGGCGTCAACACGTTCAGTCGCGGCTTCTACCAAAATGTTCAGGACATCAAAACCTCTTTCGAGGAATGGAAGCAGGGTTATGACGCGAATGTGGTGCCCGATTGGGAGTTTGCCAAGGTCAACGGCTTTCACGTTCTTCCTGCCGGCGACGATGTGGCCCGCAATATTGGGACCGAAGGCTGGCGGACGTTGAACTGGCCTTTTGGAAAGCAGGCGGTTCAGTATGCCATTCAGAAATTGGCGGAAAGCGGCGTTGCCATCTCTGTCGACATGCTGGATGAGAGCAGTGGATTCTGGGGCGCCAATCCCTTGCCCCCCGGCAGGATCGGTGCGCCTCACGCGCTGCAGTCGATTACCTGCGAAACCGGGAAGTGTAGGGTGAGCTGGCCCGAAATCGGGTCAAATCAGTTTCACGATTCAGTCAACAACGGGCTTACCTTCATTCTGACCGGCGATCCGCAACTGGCAACACCGCTGGGCCAGGCTTACACCATTGCCAACGTCACTGAAATTGGGTTTGATTTTACAAATACCGCGCCCGTCACTCGAGATTTTACGTCGAACGTGGAATTCCAGTGGTTTGCACGGCAGGACACCTGCTCTGGGGCTCCCTGTAAGCCCCCGGTCCTAAATAATGCACTCGCAACAATTGCAAATTGGGTTCGTTTCGGAAACTTTAGTTTGCCCATGAGTTGGCCCCCTGCGGGAGTAGCTTTGCCCTCCGCTCAGGCCAACTGGATGGGCCGGGGCAGTATAAGCGATTACGCATCGCACTATTGGGATTCGAATCAGCAGCGGAACACCTATATTTTCGGAAAGGGTATACGGGAGACCTCAAATTCCATGCTGACCGCGTTTTACGACCGCCAGCCGGGTATGCAATTGAACCGCCCGCAACTGATTCTGCAAAGCATCTCCGGAACAAATTACACGAAGAACTCGCCGGCGGGAACAGAAGGTTACAATCCGCCGCTCGATGAACTGCAGCACACTGGAATCCTGCCGAAAGCGGTAGTCAGCGGTATGATGTCCGCCGCGGCGGCTGGAAATTCCGGCCTGCGGCTTTACCAGTTCGAAACCGCCTACGATCATGCCGCAAACACGAAACAAGGCCCTGGTGGCGGCGGGATTCAGACCGGAGCCGCACCGTTTGTTGGGGAATCACAGAACTGGCAGGCCATGGCGTATGGCGCAAACCTTCTTACCAAAGTGTTGCAGCCATACCTGCTGAGCACAGCTTTGAACAGTCCGGCGTACGGGCGGAATCTGATTACGGCTGCGCGTGAGAACACGCAGGGACGCATGCTAATGATCGTGAATAGCTGGGATGGCTCTCGCCAAATCTCAATCGACTTTACACCCTATAAATATGGTTTCGGTGCGGTGCGTTATCGGGCCAGCGACACCGGAATCCAAACCAAACTTGTAGCTGACGCCGATGGCGAGACACTCACGCTAGAAGCGGGTGAGACGATCGCGTACCTCTTTCCCAACTCCGCCGCCCTTCCCGCTGAGACTATTTTATTCTCATCCCCCGATGCCATGGGATCGAAGATCGCCCTGCGCTACGGCTACGTGTTCCCGGGCAATGTGGAAGCTTTCGGCGAATCGATAGATTGCACGAATGGCTGCGCGCTCGCCGTGGATCACAGGCTGGGAGAAGTCTTCTATCAGTGGTCCGTAGCTGATGGGTGCGGAGCACCGCCGCAGGCCAGCCTCGTCGCTTTGCTGGGCAGCGGGAAGCACCACACAATCAGGACGGGCTTGAAGCCTCGCTCGAAAGCGTGCCTCTAGCCCGATGCCGAGTTTGCTTTAGCCGTTTACTTTTGCCGCGAGTTCTTTACTCGGTTTGAATCCGACAGCCTTGCGCGCCGCGATCTCGATAGCTTCGCCGGTCTTCGGGTTCCGTCCCGTACGTGCCTTCTTGTCTTTTGAGGAGAAGCTGCCGAATCCCCGCAGATCCACCTTTTCGCCTTTCGAAAGGGCTTCGCCCATGTGTTCCAGGACGGCGTCGATCACCACCTCCAGATCCTTCTTGGTGTGTCCTGAGGTGTTCGCAACAGCGTCAATTAATTGTGTCTTAGTCACCGGATTAGTATAACGCGTGGAAAACGCCGTTTCTGGCTTGCACTTCCACTGGCGATTGGAACAGAGTACTTAGCCGGTCATCGGTAAGCGCTTCTTCTTTGAGACCATCGAAGAAGACTTGGCCATCCTGAATCATCACCACGCGGTCAATTTCGGGAATGATGTCCTGCAGCGTGTGCGTAACCAGGATCACGCTTTTGCCTGCCTGCGCGATCTGGCGCATGGCAGCGTGTAGTTTGCGCATGGCGTGCAGATCCAGGCTGTTGGTCGGTTCGTCGAAGATCAGAGTCTGCGGATCGTGCACCAGAGCGCGCCCAATCAGGAAGCGGCGGGCCTCGCCGGAGGACATCTCCGAGACATTGCGGGAAGCCAGATGTTCCACTTCCAAGAACCGGATAATTTTGTCCGCCTCCGCATCCATCGCGGGGGTGACCAGGTGATAGGGCCACAAGCCGACGCTGGAAAAGAAGCCGGAGAGCACGGTTTCGCGGCCAGTGTAATCGCGCGAACAGGCCAGCATCCAGTCATTGGTCACGATACCCAGATGGCTGCGAAGTTCGAAGATGTTCCAGCGTTCGCGGCCCAGTATTTTGAGTGTGGAACCCTGGAGCGGGTAGCATTCGCGAGTGATGGCCTTGATAAAGGAGGATTTTCCGGAGCCGTTCGGCCCCAGGATGGCAACGTGTTCGCCTTGCTCAATGCGCAGCGAGAAGTTGCGCAGGGCTGGAGTTTCGCCCCGCATCAACGTGACGTTTTCGAACTCAATGAGGGGCGAAATCAGGAGTTCATTCCGCTTGCCAGGTAGCCGCCGTCCACGGCAATGCAATTACCGGTGATGAAGCTGGCTGCGTCCGAGGCCAGCAGTACAGCCGCGCCAACCAGTTCTTCAGCCTTGCCCCAGCGCTTCATGGGTGTCCGCATTAGGAACTCGCGGCCACGGTCGGTGCCGTCCAGGAGCGCGGCGTTAAGGTCCGTTCGGAACACTCCGGGGGCGATTGCGTTCACGTTGATGCCGACCCGCGCCCATTCGATGGCCAAGCTCTTGGTCAGCGAAAGCACGGCGGCCTTCGATGCTGCATAGGCAGCGACTTCAAACAGCGCGACGAAAGAACTAAGCGACGCAATGTTGATGATGCGGGCCCGCCCGCTGGCCACCATCGGTTCATAAAACGATTGGCAGCAGCGCAACATGCCGGTAAGGTTGGTATCCATGATGTCGGCCCATTCGGCTTCCGAGACGTTGATGGTGGGCGTGCGTTTGGTTTTGCCGGCGGCATTGACCAGCACGTCTACGCGTCCGAACTCCTTGACGACTGCGTCTCGAAACTGGTTGATGGATTCGCGCTTGCCGACATCGAACGGATGCCGGATCGTTTTCCGCCCCAGCGCTTCGATTTCAGAAGCGACCAGATCAATCTGCGCTTCTCTCCGGCCGGAGACGATAACGTCCGCTCCGGCTTCGGCCATGCCGATCGCGATTGCGCGGCCCAGGCCGGAGGTGCCGCCCATCACGACGGCTATACGCCCGGTGAGGTCTGTGTGGTTTTTGAGGTTAGCCATTGATTGAAGTTTCCGTGGAATAGTGTATCCACATCGCGCTGGATTTCGTGAGCCGTGACCGTACGTCCATCGAGCGCAAGCGCCGAGTATGCTTCTTCCAGAACATCAACCATCACGCGCCGGGTATGCGCCCACTTATAGATCACCTGTTCCAGAATGCGGGCGTCGGAGTGCTGCGGGATGAAACTGGAGCCGAGTAGTTCAATACGTTCGCGTGTGATCTCAGAAACAATGGAAGGGTTATTGAGGAACCACCAGCAGCCGAACGGCAGCAGGTTGCTGAACTTTCGAGCGGCCACACAAAGCCCATGCTGGTTTTCGCGCGACAGCATGCTGACCAGGAAACGGTTCTCCGGGTTTTCAAGGCAGATACGCTCGACCGCGGCCGGGTCTGCCTGACCCAGTGAATCGCCTGCATCGCCCAGCGCGGGATGGACGCGCTTGCGAACGCCGATCATCATTGCAAAAGGTAGCTTGTGAGCCCGGCACGTGGGTAAAATTACGTCGCGGATCATCTGGCCGCGCAGCGATTCATCTGGATAGGCGAAGGTTGGCGGTAGAGACACCGCAAGGTAAAGCGGTTTCATGCGCTTAATCCAACGGTCCAGAAAATCGCGCGAGCCGGTGATGCCGCCCAAGTTTACGGAAGCTGACGCGTCGTTCAGCAGCGGGTCGATTCGCAATGCAGCGTGAAACATGGGATCGTGCGGAACGCCTTTTTCCCAGACAGCGCGTTCTGTTGGATCGAACGGGTCGTTGGTCATCACGCACTCGCTGATGCCAGCCAAGCGGAAGACATTCTTGACGTGCTGACGCGCATCCTGAGCGTGGAAGAACTCACGGGCTTCGTTGAGATTCGGAGCGGAGGTATTTAGCCCGAAAGTATTTAGTACGCCGATCACGCCGCGGCAAGCTTCTGAGATAGGCGAGCGCTCGACGAACAACAAACGCCAGATATGATCGGCCTGCTGAACCTTGGTTAGCGAAAAGAACTCAGCGGGTTTCAAGGAGCAGTATCGAAACTGCTCGGCGACTAAGTAGTGATAGGTGATTAGTTTATCAATTCCCCACAGTTGAATCGACGAGCCGAAATCAGGCGAATAAAGATGAGTGTGAAGATCTGCGGCTACTGTGGCGTTTACTATTTTTTCTATCGTCTCGCGCATGAATCCAAAATTCTATCGTACTTCGGTGAAGCGATTCATGCACGAGTACGTACAGGTGGCGGCGTAGCGGCGCGGACCTGTGGCGGGACCTCGCCGGGACTTCCATTAGGCGCATCGATCCGAACTAATCCTAGAACCCGTCTTAATTCAAGCTCGATATTATCCCGAATATCCGGATTTTCTTTCAAGAATTGTTTTGAATTCTCGCGGCCTTGACCAATTCGGTCGCCTTTATAGCTGAACCAAGACCCGCTCTTTTCGACAAGATTCTGAGTAACCCCGAGATCGAGAATATCGCCCTCACGGGAAATTCCTTCGCCGTAAACAATATCGAACTCCGCCTCCCGGAACGGTGCGGCGAGTTTGTTTTTTACGACCTTTACTTTGGTCCGGTTCCCCACGACGGCGTCCCCGTCTTTGATTGCGGCAATACGCCGGATATCAATGCGAACCGAAGCGTAAAACTTCAACGCACGGCCACCTGTTGTGGTTTCCGGACTGCCGAACATAACCCCGATTTTTTCGCGAATCTGATTGATGAAGATCAGACAGGTTTTCGACTTGGAAACCAAGCCGGTTAGTTTCCGGAGTGCTTGCGACATGAGGCGCGCCTGGAGGCCCATGTGGCTATCGCCCATTTCGCCATCGAGTTCCGCTTTCGGAACAAGTGCGGCGACTGAATCGACGACCAGAACATCAACCGAACCGGACGCGATTAAAGCGTTGGTGATTTCCAGAGCCTGCTCGCCGTAATCCGGCTGTGAGACCAGTAAATTATCGACATCAACGCCTAATTTACGGGCATAAATAGGATCGAGGGCGTGCTCAACATCGATGAAAGCCGCCATACCGCCCATTTTCTGCGCTTCGGCGATCACTTGAAGAGCGATGGTAG
>JAABUK010003044.1_pt1 | contig 28904 bp, 40 predicted proteins | sample 5559141 | NCBI WGS metagenome assembly JAABUK01 (sample SAMN10711869, study PRJNA513367) | rock metagenome | isolation source: Antarctica rocks | place: Antarctica: Victoria Land, Pudding Butte nord | collected 2016-01-03
GGAAGCCAAACTTGGTTTGGAGGATTTCGCTGACGACTTGACGAAGCAACAGCGATGTTCCTCATGCGTCAGCACCAATTCAATAGAGGTCAAGCAGTAAGCCAGGCACTAAGCGATATGCTGGGTTGGACGGGCTTTTGCGCGTGCATCCTCACCTGATGGTGCATTGCTTAACGCTCACCTTTACGCCATATTTACACCGTAATATGTACTCGTCCGCCCATTTTCCGCGAAAGAAAAGTTTGCTGCAGTGAGAGAGCACTGTTGGTGAGAGTCCGCAGTACTGCCCGCTGGCCGCAAAGATCACAACTGACCTGCCTAAAATGTTAGAAGAACTCCTCCAGACGTTCTGGACCATCGTGGGAGCCTTCTCGGGGTTGACGATCGGATTGACTCGCGAAGGCGCAATTTTGTCGCGAGCCTTGGTAATGTCAATGGCTGGAAGCAAATCTACACTGGCTCAAGTTCTACAAAAATAAAGAAGATTGACAATGGGAATCACCTTTCGAAGCCACCTCCCCGTTCAGGTGTCGTCGTTGATACAAACACTTTTGACAGCTTGCTCAAGTTGATGTTCGGAATACAGTTGAACCGTAGGAATCGCTTGGCACTCTTCCGGTTAGGCTCTGCTGACGCGTCAAGTTCCATGCAGGTCAGGAAGAGATTAAACAATTCCTGGGCACGAGGCCTCCCGAGCTCAAGACATCTGCTCCACCCGCCACCTACTCCAACGCTCCAAAATTTGGTGGTCAGAGCACTCCTCCAGCAGCTTCCCCGCTAGCTTCACCCAGGTTGCAGCCTGTCAACCAGCCTGCACCACCAACACAGTCTGCTGTAAGTACACAAACAGCACTCCCCAACATATTGTGACAGAACTCAACGGGCAGAGTGTGTCTTGTCTTGCAGACCCCGATGCCTTTTGCCATGCCTGTGGGAACAACCAGCCATCCAGTCCTTGGCGACCCCCTGCCTGACATCTTTGGAGCATCCACAAGCTTTATGAGCAGTCGGCCTGTGCAGCCAGTGCCAGTTGTCAACAGCCCTCCCTCAGCAATCAGCTCCCCATCCCCAGTGAAGTCTACTTCAAGCCAAGCTCAGAGCAGCATCCCACCTCCTGCTGCCAGCACGCCCCCTGCAAGCCCTAGGCTTGTGAATGGCAGTCCCACTCTGGCGGAGTCATATACAGATGAGGATGATCTGTCTGCTGCAGATGAGACTGCAAGCCCAGAAGGTATGGAACATGCATCATAAAGCCAACTGTCTCCACACATGTACAGCTTTGTACAGCACAAGAGAATATTGCAGCATTGCACATTCATAGCACATTCTGTGATGCTGTCATTCTTGTCATTTGCTGTTGCCATGCACGTCTGTCATTGACACCTTTGGCACGGCATGCATGGCTGGTGTTGCTCCTGAAGCTTCTAGCAGCTGTGCCAAAGGATGCAGCATTGTGCCTATCCTGGCAGCGCCTCTGAGCCAAATTAGTTCAGCATACACATCTTGCTGCTTTACACCTGGGGATGCATGCTAGAGTACATGATACCAAGCTTTGCTGGTAAGACAGCTGTTAGTGATGAATGTGCTGTTGCCAATTGCAGCCACCCTGAGCACAGGCAGCAAAATCAAGAAGCTGCGCAAGCGGATCAGCAGCAAGCTCAAGGGCACCAAGGCTTGATGAGCAGTGTGTCATGACCTGGCTTTACTGGCCGCAGCTTGGCAGCTGCAATGTACAGAAACAGTGAATTCCTGGATATGCTGCCTGTTCTTCCTAGCTGTATTAGGTTGCAATACTAGGACTTACCACTTTGACTGTTCTGATTTAGGTAGATGGTGTTGAGATGGGTATGTGTTTTAGGTGTTGATTTGTGTGTAGGCATTTAGTTAGGCAGGCATGTGTTCAGAACTGTTGACATGTAATTTGTGTGCAGCAAGAATTTGGTTGCTTGACAATTTTTCTCAGTCGTGTCATATTGCTTGCAAATGTTGGCAGGCTCTGCTGTGAAAGTGAGCACTTGTCTGGGTCATGGTGAACAGCAGTGTATTGCGGGCACCTCTGTACCAGGGTAGAGGTAGGAGCTTGAGGCGTAATGCCATATGCCTAGTGCTAGTGCTTCAGGATGCTGCTGTCCTGCAACACTACATCAGCTGTGCTACAAGCTTTCTGACGTGCACGTAGGACAGCACCTACTTAGGCAAGGAAGAGTAGTGTATCAGCATGCGTGGGTGTCTAGTTTCACGTGTATCAGTACAGTATAGTTATATATACATGTCTTCAGCCCAGAGACTACATCCTTATTAGTGTATATTTAGCAACTTCACACAAAATTCATGCAAGCAGGCTAATTAGCGTCTTGCCACGCACGCATAACTTGCTCAAACTGCAGTGAGCACGCAACAAGCTGCACGGCTTGGACTGATAAGCCAGAGCAGTGATCTACAGGGCTGAGCACATACGTCTGTACAGACTTTCCCAGCCTTGCGTAATCCCGAAAACTTTAGGTCTCCACCTGTGGAGATCTTCTGTTTGTTTTGCGATCTTCGCGCATTAGCTGTGTCCTCGGAAGTAACAGAACCAAGATGAACTTCCTAAAGGGCTGGTTCGGAGGATCTGAGCCCTCCAAGCCAACGGACTTGCAGCGGCCCAGCCAAGGTGTTGCTTGTTGACCTAACCGTCAGATCAGTTTACTAGCGTTTGAGTTGCCTTAACGTGTGCGCAGTAAAGTGTGGCGTTTTCTGGATACATTGCTATGTGGCAACCTTGTCCTCATCGATGCAGGCAAGACATCCGACGCATGGAGATCTACATTTTCACCCGGGTATGTTCACATGTGCTTCAGAGGACTGTGCCAGAACATATACGATTGCAATTTTTGCGCACATCAAAACGCCTGTCATATGTCTGGACTTGCTGTCGATTTGCAGGAGAAATCCGAATATGAGGGGCGTCGGAAGAGACTACTTCGTATGAGCTTTGCAGCAGACCTATTGAATTCGTTGCCTGCATGGCACTTTCATAATCCTCAATTGACATCGAGCAACTCATAGTACTTTGATCCTGGCAGTGGTACTGCCGCGCATCAGAGATTGCGAGAGGAAAGTACTTGCCTCCTTGTAGGACCATGCTGAAGATGAAAAGGCTCCCAGCACCTGGCAAATGGTCCTGAAATCCGCACAAGTAAAGCAATTTCAAAACCTTGATGCTAACGGTGGGTTCTGCTACCCTCTTGACATCCTGAAAGGTGCATTTGCAAAACAAGTATGTCAAAATGTGCTCACCATGGCGTACTGGCAGTGCAATATAGCAACATGTTGTTTGCTCTGCAAGTCAGTTCATATGTTGCCATGTGCCTTGCATATTGGCACAGCTCACTGCCAAGGTCTTGTCAAGCTTATCAATTTTCTTGTCCAGAGTTGCCTGGTAATTGCTTGCTGCTGGCATGCAGCTGATGGGTTCATTGATGCAAAGGATTTGGAACATCATCTTGGACGTTCATCTGGTGTTGCCGCATTGATAAAGGAGGCTGACAAGAACAATGATGGCAAGATTGACTATCAGGAGTTCTGTGACCTCTTGAAGAACCAGCACACAGATTCATAAGCTTTGCATAAAAGATGCACAGCAGGATGAGGTGTGCCTGTATCATAATTTAAGTCTGTTGTATTAGGGGATTGCTTTTTGGCTTTACCTTTGCTCATCCCATCATGTGCATTTGATACCCCGCAGTCTGTGTTATATTAATAAACTGCATGCAGATATGTGCAGACAGGTATCTGTCATGAGGTTGCAGTCAGATGAATTTGGTGTGGCAGCAATGTGTGTGTACCTCTTGTAGTATGGGTTTTATGTACTTGTCTCTTGTACTAGCAGCTTTTGAACTCTTGGCTCCTGCAGTTTATATTTGCCCACCAAAACCTTTTTTGCTACTGTACACATGTGCTAGAGCCACCTGCCCTTTTAAATGCAGCAACATGCATGTCCGGTAGACTTGTTGCAACCACCTGGCATACCTGCAGTTGTGCTGGATGTAAAGTAGACTTGTTGCATCATCGTTGCACACCAACACAGAGGAAGTCATTCAGTGTCAGAACTGTGTTTAGCCTGAGCATTTTGCCGATGCGTGTGTGATCGAAATTGCATGCGTGCACATCGATGCTTGATCACGGAGCATGACTTAGCTCAGGGTGCAGCGAAGTTGCTTCTGCTGCGCCATCTGTCCGAGAAAGCTGAAGATGCATTTGCATAATGCAGCGAACTGCAACGAATTTGCCGGCAGCGAATGGAAGCCAGATTCCCGAAGCGGTTGCAGAGCTGCAGCTGGCAATTGCAGCGCGCTGGCCCGTGAAACTAAGCGCCCGAAGCGCCGTTCTTCTCCACGATCACCTCTTTCCCCAAGCTTGGTTGAACCTGGTCCGGCACGTTTCCCGTGCCGTGCCGGTCTTCCGCTCGGGTCGGCATTCAGACTTCGAGCAAGTTTCACTCGCACTGTGGTCACTCGATATTGTCATAATACAACTTTGGCACGGAAGACAAGGATGCAAGAAGTGCACGTAGATGGAGCAGATTCGGCCGGATTGGCATTGGCGATTCGGCTTGCCGAGAACATGGCAGCAGGTTGCCGCTCTAAAGTATACGTGTGGGACGGCAGATTGCGGCGTCTTGGGTTACGAGGGCGTCGACTGGGTCTCATTGCTACTGCCGCACTAGCAGCGAGCTCTCAGGTGAGGCGCAAAATGTTAGCAAGGCAGTGATCAGGTCAACCGATCGAAGGTCGATCGATAGGTTTCGGGCACGGCGATAAGGCTGACATCAGCTATTCTGCATTAGATCAACATTTGCTGCATACCAACAGGGTCGTTTTGGCATGCAGATAGTGACTTTACAGAGCGATATTTTCTCAGCCTCTCTGTCACCAAATGCTCAGGCTGCTGTCTTTGCCCAAAGCAAGGAACAGCACTGGCAGCATGCGGTCAACATCTCTATTGCAAAGGTGGAGCAGGCCCTGTTAAGATACGCACAATCTCCAGCTTTGTCAAAGCATATCGAATTCAAGTTGTGTGACTTAGCGGGAGACATGCTGCATGCAATTGCTAGCAAACCCAATGTGGTCATTGTGGGAGCAACTGGGAGTCAATCTGCTGTCAGGAGTCTCTTGGTGCCTGCACGAGAACCACAAATTCAGGTAGTCCAAACATCCAGCCGTCCTGACAGGGCAAATGCTACGTGGCTGTTGTGCATTGAGCTTTGGCTGGGAGACCCCTTCTGACAATCAGATGCCCTGCACTTGTCTATGGCGTCGCACGCCAGACTACGAGAGAACACTCTGAATTGGCAACGGCATATCATGTTCATCCGACAAGATGTCTTACATAAGATGTGATTGGCTGCAGTTTGTTGACACATGCAGGTGCAGCTCGCATTGCTCAAGCAAGGAAAATGTGATCTTGCAGGACGTTGCATATGGCATTGAGGTTGCTTACAAGATGACAGCTGAGCTGGAGTCGTGTCTGAAGGACTATGCTGCCACCTCACATGTCTTCACAATGGGTCAGCGTGTCTTTCTACACAACTATGATTGCCAAGGTGACATCACCAGCCTGCGACATAAACATATTGACTGTGACATGAACTCTATACACGTTGCATGAATGCAAGTCCTCACGGCAGGCATTGTCACTGCGCACAGCAGCTGAAAGGGAACATCATGTTGAGATTGGCTTGATTAGAGTTAAACAAGATCTGCCACAATGCTGGACAGCTTCATGTTCTCTGTTATTGACCAATGTAATGTCTGATATGTAGAGGGAACTGGCAGCATCAGCATACGGGTAACAAAGGATGAGTTTGATGCATTGAGGCACTGTGACACAGTTTCAGGAAGCCTTTCCCCAAAAATAACAACATTTGATGGGCAGGGTAAGCAATGCCATCTACTCAACCTCAAAGCATATACTGCACTGCATGCAGAAGGTGTGTATCTCACAAGCCATCATGACTCACATGCCACAGTGAAGTCCCGCATGTGATGCAGCGCATCATGTGCCTTGTGCATTACCAACATCCTGAACATTGCGGTCATGCTGTTGAAAGTGCATTGTTGCTTCACCAAAGCATCTTGCAAGTGATAGCAGACTTGTATCTTGTCCATGCACAAGAGCCTTCTAGCTCCGAGCTGCCCGCCATGATCGCTGGAAAGCGCAATTTGTTGTTTCACAACAGTTTCCCTTACAGCATGCAACCTCTCAAGTTGCGCTTTCTGACACATCACAACTCTGTGCTGCAGACAAGCAGCTCCCACTCATGCAGTCACTGGCTGCTAAGTCCGTGTCCCACCTCATAGACAGCGCACTTCACATGTATGGCGTGCCACCCACATCTGTCAGACAGACTGTTGGGGTGTCCTGCTCTGCCTGGCAGGCACCTGTAGTTGCTCAGAAGCTGCATGTGGGCAGCAAAGATACAGCAGCCGTACTGCTGATTGGGGATGCAGCAATGCAGGTGTGAGCTTTGTCTGATGTGCTTTGAGCACACCCTTCCAGGCTGCATTTCTGAACATGTTTGTGTTTAGATGCCTGCACAAGAGTGGCTTTTGGCTACATGCATGAAAATTGTCATAATGCTGCGTCTTCTGTGGCTTGTGTTGTACATCATTGCCCTGTGTGTGCCAGCCATGCATGCAAGGCAGTGCAAAAGATGAAATTACTTTCTGTGATTCAGCAAGACTGCGCCAGTGCCATTAAAAGCTTATATCTTCCCTGTGGTGTTGCTGCTGCAGCACAGAAGAGTTTGCTACCCAATGCATACATTTAGGCCTGATAGCATGCATTTTCACTCTTCAGCAAACGCCTGCTCCTGGTCTCCGCATGCAGCATGATGATCAGGATCGCAGTTGCACAATGTGCCAAGAGCACGCTTTGCGCTGGCTGCTCAAAACTCATCTGGCACTGACGTATGTGACACCTAATCCTATGCAAGCTCATCTTACAATGGTTCTTTGCCTTTTTCAAATTCAAAATTCACGTATTCACTCATGACATGTCTCCTGCAGGTGGAATTCTGGCCTGGCAGAGGAATCAACACTGCCTTGGCCTCAGCACATCTGGCTGCTGTCACTCTGCTCACCAGCATGACACATGACCCAGCTCAGCCATGCTTTGCGCCCTCCTCAGCACACTTGGCGCACTTTTCCCGCCAAATGACAGACATGGCAGACCGGCTGAGAGCATACCCCTCTATGGATGTGCTGGCCATCCCGCCACCTGGCCCCCGCTGGTCTGAGGTTGCCGCCAAAACGCCTGAGGAGGTTGTGCATCAGCTGATGGAGCAGATTTGCAACCGTGGGGCCACAGCTGTGGACCACCTGTGGCCAGTCTTGCCCAGCCACGCTTTGATCGAGGCAAAACTGCGCCAAATGCTGCCAGACAGGGTCCATGTGCTGCGACGCATGCTCAGAGATGGGCCTTGGCCTGGACATGGCGCCAAAGTCATGGCTGCTCTCCAGCTCCCGCCGTTGCCTTCCCGCCAAACCCTCCCCAGCACTGTTCTCTCCCGGCAGAACCATCCAGCAGCTGTGGTGCCTGTGCAAGATGGCTCAGTGGGACATGCATCCTTTCCAGTCCACTCACCCTCTCAGCAGCAGATGGTTTCCCGCCAAATCCCCTCACCCTCACAGATAGCCAGTTCCCGCCAAAATGCCCCTGCTGCACTCACCTCCTCCCTGCGTCAGACAGAAAGCATCCTTGCTGCGCCCAGCATTGACAGCGCTGCACAAGCGAGGGTTGGTCCTTCAGCACCAGCAGCTGTGAGGCAGATCAAGACAACCAGGAAGGTTTCATGGGAGACTGACTCAAGCCAATCAGCATCCAGTAGCGTGGCTAGCTGCAACCTGAGTGACAGTCCAGGGCTGTCTGACATCGATGTCAAGATAGCTGTCCTTGCCAAATGGGGTCAGCCGCTGCCTCAGCTTCCTGCACAGGCTATCGGTGAGTCATCATCACGTAAGGCAGTTGGTGCCTCCAGGAAGGTTGCGCTGCGGCCTCTTCTGAAGAAGAACAAGCAACAGGGTGCACCTCAGGGGATGCCCCAAGGTCTGATAGGGGCACCCCTTCAGTCTTCTTCATCTGCTATGAGTGCAAGCCCAAGGGGTGATCTGCCAGCAGCAGCAGCGGCATCCACCATACAGGCTTCAGACAGCATGCACAATCAAGCTCCTCTGGACAAGCTGTCTTCCACTTTGATTCAGGCTTCAGCTGCCGCAACTGCTGCAGTGCCAGCATCATATGACCCAGCTCAGTCCTTAGCAGTGCCTCAGCTGATCCCGAGCCTCCCGCTTCAGTCCCCACCTGCTCTTCAGCCAGTCCCCAGGCCTCAAAATCAGATCCCAGCCACATTTCAGGAACCTGGACCATGTGAGCCCTCTTGTCAAGTGCCACTGCCTGCCCAATCACCGCTTCAGATGTGGCCGCATGTCAGGAAGTTCAATGTACCTGAACCCCTGAAGTCCACCCCACCTCCCACCCCAAAGAAGCCCCAGGATCCAGGCAAAGCATCAGGTGGCCAAGCCAGGGTGGCCCAAGCAGGGACCCCTAGTCAATGTAGGGTATCAGGCAAAGCCTCAGCTCTGCGCTCAGTGCAGAGTCAGCCTCCAGCCCCAGCTATCCCCTCAGGCCAATCCTTGTCACCAGATGCATCCCCAGAGTTGTCTTCAGGTCAGTCTCAGTCCCAGGTTGTGTCTCAAGTCACAACCTTGGGCCAGCGACAGTCGCAAGCTGAGCCACCAGCTACAGCCTCTGGCCAACCTTGTTCTTCAACTGCAGCCCCAGCGGCTGACTTGGGCAGGAACAAGTCCCCAGCAGCATTCCCAGCAGCATCCCCAGCTACAGCCTTAGGCAAACAGCAGGCCCCAGCTTCATCCCCAGCCACACCCTCGGGCCACTCCCCAATGTCATCCTCAGTCATGTCACCAGCCACATGTTCAGGTCAGCAGCAGGCCATAGCTGTGTCCCCAGCAGTGTCCCCAAGACATAGACAGTCCCCACTAGCATTCCCACCTGCATGCCAAGCTATGCGGCTCAGTCCAGAGCAGCCCTCACCCCCACCCAGACATGATGCCCTACCCCAGGGGCTTCCTCCACCCTCTCACACACCCACTCCCCAATCTGGTCAAAGGCAGCCAGCCTCACAGCTTCAGAACAGAGGGCATTCTTTGATCACAGATCCCGAGTCAGCAAATGAAGTTCAGTCTGCTCTACCAGGCCTCAGTATATCTGCAGCTCTGAGTCCAATTCCCATCCTCAGATCATCCGCAAATCTGAGATCATCCACTGCACCTGACTCCTCCTTGTCTCAGCTGGCATCTGAGCTGCCAATGTCATCTCAGCAGCAGGGTGGCAGCCCAGGTCAGCCTCAGACGCCCCTGCCGTCACGCACTCTCAGACATGTGCGCTGTCAGAATGCCAGTGAGATGCCTCTGAGGCCAGATGCCATCAGACACCTGCAGTCCCAGAGGTCAAACCGCATCATGCATGCAAGCCCAAGCTTGCCCGACACCTGTGTCAGGCCAGAAAAGTCTGGTCAGGTGGAAAATCCAGAATGGCTGCTTCAAGCAGATTCACGGCATGATGTGTGGCAGACGCCACAGGTTGCATCAGATTGGTCTGCAAAAGGTATACTTCTACATGAACGGAGGCCAACACATGTGCTTGTTTTGTATGTACTGTACTGGCATGAACAAAGCCTTCAATGCTGGCAACCAGGTGCGCTGATACCCCAGCAAGATTACATGCACCCTCTAGCCTAATGGCTGCCTGCATCGCAAGATGCTGTGTGCAGATGCAGTGTGCAGATGCAGTCTCTATGACAAGTTGATTGTTGAGTGTGCATGCATCAACACAGACAATGCATGAACCAGCTGTGAATGCTTTCACCTAGATGCTTGCAAGCTGGGACAGCATAGCAATAGTTGACATTCGCACAATGTCATGCTGGTCTTGCAGAGAGGCACATTGGGTGTCCGTTCAAGCCTGATACAGCTTGCATATATAGCTTTGACAATCGCTGCAGATGCAGCCATTTGCACGTGATTACTTGAACTCTGTGCTGATTGTATGAATGATGATATTGTATTTCATTGCAAGCTAAGGTCGTTATTTGCAAGTGCAGGAAACCCTTTGTTTGGGTGGTGGGAGCTTGGGTCTGCCATCATTGGAGATGTGTCAGACAGTCCACCTGCTGCTGACTTTTCTCCCTGCACTCCTCACAGAAGTGAGGCCACTGAAACAAATCCTGTGATGTGAAGTTATGAAGCAAGCAGTGATTAGGAACAGCGGTGACTGTGAGAAGTGGCCGCAGATGCGCAAGTGACAGAGGTCTGCTTGTGGAAAGTGGCTGTGTATCTTTTCTACTATTCTTCAAGGACAGAATACATACATGTACAAGGGTCCACCTCGGCTCATTTGGCAGATGCCTTTGCCTGTGCAGATGTTGATGCATGACGCATCACCAATCGGCCAGGCATTCACATTCTTTTGAAATGAATTCACAGCACTGATGTTGTTGACTGGCACTGCCTTATGTGTGTATAACATAATACGTATGCTTCCTGTAGCGGTGTGGTGTCTCAGCATCGAATCAATTGAAAACCTGCATGTTTGTGGCATGATGCTTGTTTCATTGCCTGTGGGACAAATTGCTTTCAAAATTGTGCTTAGGCCTGCACTGCTGCTGCCAAATACTGCAGAGACAGTTATAAAGCCGATTCAAAGTTGACGGCAGCTTTCATGTAAAGTGCAGCGTGCCTTGAACAGCATTTACAAATTAATGTGTGGTACTCACTAGGGCACAAGCTAGTCTTCTGAACATCATGCAACACTGGTGCACAATGAGCGGTGATCTGTTATACATTAACCGTCCATCTCACAATCTATTAGTGCGCCATTCCTAGCACAGAACCTGGTCCATGACCAGTACCAGCTAGACTAGGTCTGCTGCTGACAGATGACATGGACTTCTCGCTGCGCAAAGTACCACTGCTAGTCATATGTATCCGCTTGCCCATCAGAATGTCCCGCAGCGTGTCTAGCTGTACAATGCTGTCATCTGTTGCCATGCCGTTGGAATCTACCCAGACAGGAATGGCAGACAATGCACCACCTCCTGCGCCTGCAGAGAAGGCATACTTAATGCAGTCTGACTAGGTTTGTGTGCCATCAGATTATTGTCAAAGCTTGCTGCCTAAAAAGCGGTGCTGAGCATGAACAAGGCATGCATTCAAGCAGCAGGCAGCATGTATAGGCAGCTCTCTGCTTGGGCACTGTTTGGTCGATGGACAAAGAACATCTGCAACACTTGAGCATCAGTCTGTCAAAAGGGAATGTGCATTGAGGGTGCTTCAAGCTCTTGAGCATGCATGTGGCAAACCAGCATTGGGTCAGGACTGGGCCAGCTATCATGGCTTTCTGTCAATACCAACATATGTTGTGAGTTGATATGTTCATGAGCACGATAAAAGAAGCGTGTGATGGATGACTCACCAGAGGCTTTCTCCTTGCCAGCTGGCTTTGCTGGCCCAGAGCCTCTTAGGGTGCCCCCCATCTTCTCCCCAGGCTTTGCTGTTGCATCCAGCTTGGCGGCAGGAGCATGCTGCTTTGCTAGCTGAGCATTCCTGAAGGAAAATTTGCACATGTGTCCACTGTTGCAGTACACACTACATGTCCATGGCAGGAACTAGCTCTGCACATAAAGCACCTCTGTTTGCATTGCAGCCATATCAGCAGCGTAACCCTCCAGACAGACATCAGCAACATCACTCTTGCAAACAACAGGCACAGAGTCAATCAGAGCAGTACGGGCGCTTCAACTTCTGCTTGCATGACTGGTCACAGCCAGCAGACTTTACCTGCCCACAATGAGTCAGAGCAGTACATGTGATTCAGCCTCTTATTGCATGACTGGTGACAGCAAGCAGACTTTACCTGCCCACAATGGGGGACTGCAGACACTGTGTGATGAGGGGAGTGTTGATGCGGCAGGTGCTTTGCACATGGATGCTCTCCAGGCGCTTGTAGATGTCTGCCAGCATCTTTGCACTAAGAGCCCGGTTGCTGGTCTCTGTCTTGAGGGCATACAGCACCCGAAGGGTGAGGGTGTCCAGTGAGCGGGGAGGGGCTGCCTTTCGGGCATGGAAATTGAAGGCCCTCGTCCTAAACAGGTCCCCTACCTGCAATGCAAGGTGTAACAAAGTGTTGGCATCCATTTGATTCACCGTATTTTATCAACTTGGCCTCAAGAAGGCAGCTGGCAAGAGGCAGTTGGCCTCTCCGACATTGCTTGCAAAAGTTGGCCTTTCTGACATTGGTTAGAACAGGCAGCACATCTGTACTTTCTACCATGACGTCTGCTCTTGCTCATGTAGCCATTGCTGACTGTGACTCCCTAAATGCTGCACATTCATCATCTACAGTAAGACAACCCGGTCGTCCCACAGCAAAACTCAGTTTCGAGCTCTGGTGCATCAAAGCTGCGCTGCTGTTTTAGGCAAAGCGCAGTGATTGCCAGCCAGTGGGTGCATACCTCTACATCAATCTGCTGCCTGGTCTTGAAGCTGCCCAGGGCTTCATGAATGATAGCCGCCAGCGTTGAGTACACCGCCTCAAAGAAAAGCTGATCCTGATGAGTCTGCATCACACAACGCACATTTCTTGAAAGCATTTGATCAGTTCCAAAATGATGCTTTCTTGTCCTAGCAGTGTTTGCTGCTTAATGGCAAGAGTTAAAATAAATTTACATAACACGCCCTGTAGCTGTACAACAGCAGCACAATTTTGCTGCACCAGAGCTCTAGAATGCGTATTGCCATGGGGCGAACTTGTCTTACTCCAAATGATGGGCATGCAACAACTATGCAGAGATACTCTGCAATGGCTACATCACAAAGAGCAAAAGCCATGGCCAAACATGCTATGCTATGACGGCAGCGAGCCAACCCAACTATTAGCAAGCTGCAGCAGGAGAGGCAACATGTCTCAGCTGCTTTTGAGTATTCTGCTGCAAAATTTCCAACCAGGCTATGCATACAAGACAGCTTACTGGTAACAACAATGCTTTGCAACCAGCATGCAGCCAAGTTCTAGCTTGTTGCCTTGACAATACGTTGATGGAGTTGATAGTGTGCAATGCCTGACCTGCTTGTAAGTGCTGTGTTGCAGGATGACCAGGCTATAGACAGGGGCAAGAGCATGAAGGGCCTGGTTGGCCCCTTTGGACAGCTCCTTCTGTCTTTCCTCTGTTGCATCTGGCCTCAGGTTGTCCAAGTGCTGCCTCTGTGCCTTGTCTACTGCCTGCAGATCAGCATCTAGTCGCCTGTATTGCTCAGCACCAGTTGGTAACAGGCAGTATATGAGTGCTGCAGCGCTGCCTGCCGGCATCATTCTGAGTATGGTGTCCTATGTTGCTCTGCATTTGTGACTGACAGCCTGATGTGTAGCTGCTCTGCCTGCTCTACAGCGCAAGTGGATGTGCTGGTGCGCTGGTATGCTGATTCTGACTGAGCTGCGTGCTGGTCTCTGCCCAAGCTGTGTATGAACAGCCTTAAGACTGGGGTTTGGCAATAGATGCCACCACGCATAAAACGTCACAGCTGTGGGTCTGCAGAGAAAGACCTTGAGCTGCTGTCAGTCCTCACTTGGTAGAGTGGCTATGAGTGACACTAGCAGCAGAGGGGGTCAAGCAACCTTGAAGTGCAGACCCATGCTGCAGCTCTGCAAGGCTGGGCTGCGGGTGGATGTTATGTTGCGACCATATGCTGCTGACTGCAAGCTGGACATAGGCTGCAGTGTGTGTGCTTCATGCCTTGCAACACATTGGAAGATGGTGCCTTCAGGTGCCTAATCAAGAGCTGATTAAGTGCCTGCACAGCTCTGCTGGAAAATTTGGGAGCAGATAGGCTGTCTGCATAGCTGCATGTTACTGTTGGGCTTGATGTGGCAAACATTGCCGTGTGCTGCTGATGCATCAGCTGATGTCCTCATGCTGCTGACACAACAAGCGGTGTTGCCACTTTTGTTTGATGGATGCTTCAAGATTCCCACAGACTTGGCTTGCATACTGAGCGCTCCTTAGGTTGGCATTGCTCTCAAAATGCACATACAGCATCAAAGTCAGCATGCAGATGCAGTGCAGACATACTTGTGGGACTTGCCAAATGTATGAGATCAAGCACGCACAGTGCTTGTGCAGCCTGCTGATGCATACAGCAGATTACAACTGTGCAGGCAGACTACACTTTGTGGTGTATACAGCTCAGCAGGCACAAACATTATGACAGGTTGCATGCCTGAACTGCGCAAACAGATGCAAGCAAAGCAGTATAAGCCGCACCTGACCAAGCGTGGTAAGCTGCAGATTGTCAATGAAGTAGATGAGACAGGAAGTGACCATTCGGTCAAACAGTGGGCTAGCATAAAAGTGCTTGAACTTGCCAGGAGCTGTGTCTTCTACGACTTTGGACACCTTGGCTTTGGCTGTCGCCAAATCGAATAAAGCAGGACTTGGCACTGCATGGACAACGAAAGAAGACCTCTGCTTAACCTCTGTTGGTCATGTGAAACTTGGGCCTGCAGCCGGAGCTGTAGAAGCGGAAGTTATCAGCTTGAGCAGTACAGTGGTAAACTCACCTCCCGGATCTTTGCCAACTCTCTTGACCACCCTCGACGGTCGAGAGTTCAGCCTTCTGCCTCCTTGCTCGTTCGTGGGGGACGACATCCGTCGGTCTGTTGAGCATACGTTCGTTCAGCTGGTTGCTGTCAACTGCACAGCTGGCTTCAAGTCAATTCAATCGTTCAGATCATCGGAGGCTTCACAGAGACCAGCTTTGCAGGTCTGCATGCAGTCCAACGCTCCAGGACTTCAGAAAGCTCAGGAAGACTCAGGCAGCTCTGAAACCACATGTGCAATACAGATTATTGCTATTAAAGCATTGCTACTGTAGCACTGGCAGATCGTGGAATTTGGATGATTTGTGACAGGCACACACGTGTCAGGTTGTCAATTACTATCTGTATCGTGTCTGCCGTCTGAGTTGCTTAGTACTGATGGTCTTGACCAGGATATTGACAACTATGACACATCTGTACAACCTCGTTGCACCAATTGGTTCGCTGAGGGTGCGAGTCCTCCTCCTCCCCCTCAGAGTACTTCCCCCCCCCCCTCCATGCTAAAGTGCAATATATTACCATCACATTGTTATATGGCTTGCAATCAAGTTTGCACTTTATCGTGAGCAAACAGTATCTGGGTCTGGTGTGTAAAGCCACAGCCTGACTGTGTTGTCATCGCCAGCAGATGCCAACAAGCCTGGCTCGCTTGGTGACCACCTGACACAATTGACGTCTGCAGAATGTGCATTTTGTTTGGTAACAGCTAGGCAAAATGTGGATGATGGCAGACTCCCATCTGTTTTTTGGTGCCCGTCTTGTGCTTGGCTCTCAAAAAGTCTAATGGCATTGTCTCCACAACCTAGAGGCAAGCAAAAACAACTCTGGATATCTCCTGCTCATGCAGTCTTCTTGTGCTTACTCATTGATACTCAAATCAAGGATGCCAGCCATCATACTTGAAGGCTGTCTTGTGCACGTCCTCACGCCAGCAACCCATTTGACGTCTTAGTTTGTGCAGTCTGTGGCACTCCATAGCCCAAGGCATAACAGGTGGCATGCAGAATGCAGCAATGTGACAAATGTACCATGTCCATCATGTGACTGCACAGTTATGGAGAAGAAGCTGCTCGCTGGCAAGTAAGGGTGAAGCATACCAGTGGCAATAACACCCTGAAGGGACCAATCCACCGAGAAAATAGCGCGATCATGATGCCCTGACAGGGTAGCAGTCAGCTTGCACCTGGCCTGTCCTGCACAACCAGAGCAGAGCCTCAGCCCTTGCTGGACTGCTAGCAGGTATTGGATTTCTTGTGCAAATGATGTCAACCAGCTGACAGATAGCTCACATGCAAACAGTTGCAACACCATGGGAGGGCAGCAGGGAAGAGGATTGTGATTTGCTGATCAGAATTGTGATGGCAATGCAAACCCAAAACATGTCAAGACATGCCAAACAAGCATGAACTTGGGTTTGTGGAGACACAGATGGAGCAAGAGCAAAGCATCACCAGGGTTATCAAAGGAGCAGGCCCATACTCGCAAGGTCTGGTCATCGCTGCAGGACACCATCTGTCTCCCCTCCTTGTCAAAGGCAACGCCCCATACAGTAGAATTGTGCCCTAGCCCTGGGCCTGCTAGGGTCTGCACACATTCCCACTCCCCATCGCTGTCAACCCATACTTTGATGGAGTCATCATAGCTACAGGACACCAACACCTCTCCTTTGGGATGCCAACAAACCATCTTGACATCCTGCATCCCCAACATACAGCATTACACCATGCAGCAATGGCTGCACACACATGAATGGCACAGAGCATGACGCACATGTACTGGATGATGTGGCATGTGCTTTATCAACTGTTCATCTTATGCGCTTCACATATACCGGACCTTATTCAGTTACAGTCAGGGCATTGGTTAGAGGCACTGCGGGAACAGAAACTGCTGCTGTGATTGGTAGATGGGAAGGTGTTGCACCAAACGATGCAACAAGATTGGCTATGATGCAACACGCACTGGTGAGATGCAGTATGCTGTAGCAAATAGCAGACCTAGGTGAAGTGAGGAGCAGCTGTCACATTGGGCAGACCTGTGTGTGCCCCTGCTTGACGTCTACACACTCATACTCATTTCCTGGAAGAGATTCCCAAATCCAGACGCTCTTGTCGCGACTGCAAGTTGCCAGCAGAGATCCTGTGCATACACGGAATATCGGCTCACTTGCTAAGTAATCGCAGCCATGGGCTTGCACTGCATCATCAGTCATGCAGAAAGCTTCTGTTGTGTGACCATGCCCACACAAAGATGCATCTGTGCAGAGTGTGGCAGCTGCAGCAGACAATGAATCAGTACCTGAAGAGCTCCAAGCCACTCCCTTGACTTCACTTTCATGCCCCTCAAGCAGTGCAACCTGTTCCCATGTGCTTCCCTGCACAAAGATGATATGTTTGTCTCTGTGCATGCTGGCAGTACGACGGGCTGAAACTGAGCAATTACCCACCTGAATTTCCCAGATGGCTGTTGTGGCATCAAAGCTTGCAGTTGCCAAGTAGCGCCCATCGGGTGACCAACTGCTGCATCTTATGCTGCGATGATGCGTTTCTTCAAGTATGGCTGCGCAAATCCAGGTGTCAGTTGTCCTGTGCCTTTGCCAGATCCTCACTGTTTTGTCGCCACTGCAGCTGGCTATGCTATCTCCTGAAGGCCATGTGTTGGGTCAGATGCATGGCCAGCAAGAGTGCATGACCAAGAGGGTTGGTTTTTGCTCATAATATGTCAGTACCCTTTGGTGACCACGCCACATTCCACACGCGGTCTGTATGACCTTCCAAGACTTGAGTTTGTTCCAGGCGTGCCATACGCTGAGAAGCCTGTTGCAAGCTGCGTACGCTGAGGCTGCCCACGGCGTGCCGTTTACCCGAGCAAGACCGTTTGAGTGGCCATACACCTGTGTTGTTCGATAGGTCTTGTGGCTCTGAGCTTGTTGTGATGAGTCTCGCTGTGACCTTCAGACATCAACAGGCTTTTGTGCTGGAATGGGCGCAGTACGCTGCGAGCACAAAGCTGTTGCAGGAGTTGTCAGGGAAGCTGCAAAGGTCCTTCGTCTTCAAGTAGCAGAACACGCCGTGAAACCTTTCTCTCGGCGTCAGTTGCTCCAGACCTCATCAAGCATATAAACACTTTCTTTATCTTTGCTTGGTTGTGACTAGCGTTGTGTGACCCGGTACTGTCAGCGGTGTAGAAGAGCGATACACATGGCCAAACAGGTGAATACTTGGCTGGTGCTCCGTGCGTCCTCGCGGAATGCAAAGTACCAACTAGGAGCAACATGCTAAATTACTGTCGTGACTTATGTGCTCACGGTGCAGAGCCCAAGCATCAAGCCACTCGAATCTCTCAAACTGATCACTGACGGCAAGTCACGGCACTTTGCGAATTGAGTTGACTGTGAACGTTTCAGGTGACAACGTGATGTGCTTGTGCAAAGTCATGTAGGCTGCTACCTGCCTGCTGTGACCGGCATGCTGTATACCCACCTCGCCGCTACTACTACTGCCACACATCTTCAGTACGGTTTGCGACCGAGTGGACCACAGAGTTATACTGTAGTCCAATGTGTCATCTGAGAACCTTCCCGACGCTTCGTAAATAAACTTGATCAACTGATCTGCTGCGTGCAGGTCATGCTAGTGGACTTGGTACACCATGTCCCACAGTTCTTGGAGCACCTGCCACCCATTGCCTTGGCACAGCTACTGGCATCTTGCGTATCTCTGCGCAAACATGTACATGAGCATGTCACCAAGATCAGTTATGCCATGAATTGTCACGATGTCAGGGTGCTCATCACAGGTGTTTGGCCGCGCTTGACGCATCTTGAGCTCAAACATAGCAAGACTCTGGACGTCCAGTCTGTCTCCCTGTTAGCCAAGGCAACACATCATCAGCTCCAAAGCTTGAGTCTAAGCTACAGCGAGATAGACTCGTGCCTTGCTGAAGTTTTACTGTCGGTGGCATACCCAAACCTCAAGTCTCTCCATTTGTCAGGCAACAGCCTGACTACGTCAATGACGTACCTAGCTGATGCCCACTTGCCTTTGTTGGAGGAGCTGGAGCTGCACGACAGCAAGCTAGGCATACAGTCTATGGCAGCCTTGAGTAAAGGAAGCTGGCTGCAGCTAAAGACCTTGGTCTTGTCATGCAACGGCATTCCAGCTGCAGGCACTCAGTATTTAGCTGAAGCATATTGGCCGCGGTTGGAAACAATCAACCTTGATGAGACTGGCCTTGAGGTGCCAGGAATGGCCATGTTGCTCGGCTGCAAATGGCCGTGTCTGCAAACCTTGAGCTTGAACCGAAATTTTCTGTACCATATCGAGGAGCTGCCAGATTCTAGCCAGTGCTCGCTACTCAAGCACTTGCACCTTGCTGAGAGCCATGTGGGCCCTTACAGCTTACTGCCGCTCACCAAGCCCAGCTGGTGTCAACTGGAGACAATCGACCTGTCGGAAAATAGGCTCTATGATATAAGCGAGCTTGTGCAAGCTTCGTGGCCAGCACTGAAGGAAATCCGGCTGGATGACAATCCACTAGCAGCAGATGCCATGGCAGGTTTGTCTACGGGGGATTGGCCTTTGCTGGAGAGCCTGTACCTCTGCAGGTGAGATGTGTTTGGCCTCCAAAGAGATGCAGCTGCAGTACCTGTTCTGGCAGCGCCCACATTCTGTCAAGATCTGCTGCTAGTATACATCTGCGCGCTTCGGGCCTGTCCACCAAGCGCTTTTCTGGGAAATGTGGAAAAACATGTCACTTTTGATTCACACAGTTCAATGTACCTGTGCAGGCTGTCTTTGAATAAAACCGCCTTGCTGCACCTGAGCAAAGGCAACTGGCCCTGTCTAAAGAAGCTTGACATGTGCAATAATGAACATCCCTTGAGCACTGAAGCCATCTCACATCTGTCTGAAGCAAAGTGGCCACAGCTGGAGTGGCTGAATCTCACCAACAATGGGTTCAGCAAAGCAAGCGTCCTGAGGGAGCTCAGTAAAGCTGACTGGCCGTTGTTGAAGACTCTCCAGGCAAGCAACATCTTGCATGCAGCAGCCACCACCTGTATTGCATATAACACTTTGCTGTGAAGCGACCTCACCCTCAGCTTGCAATGCATTCACCTTGGCTTCTGTCACATCAGATTAGTCTTGCAGCCGCATTGTCACTCCATGCTGCTCAAGATTGTCTGATGTATGACTTCAGACAAGCTTCTAGGAGACCCACAAACAGTTTGTCAGACTTCATGCAATCAGTGGTCATTCTTGCTTGCTTGAGGCAGAATGTCAAGCGGCTGCACACGACCATTGCCCTGCAGATGACAACAACCATGATGCATGCCTTCGTTTTTTCAAGTCTGACCTCAGAGCTCTGACCTGCAGTATGTTGCTGTGCAGATCAGCCTCAACAACTTTGAAGTTGAGGCTGCCTCACAGCTGGTGCGGGCACATTGGCCGCTCCTGGAGAGCTTGACAGTGAGCTTCAGGTTTGTAGATGACGTTGTCATCAAGATGCTGATCAAGGGAAAGTGGCCTCTGTTAACAGAGTTGGTGGTGGACTCTCCTAACTGGCATAATGCAGCTCTTGGCTGGGACAAGCAAAGACTACAGGCTTGGCAGGGTGCTGAAGAAGATTGCATGCAGATGTGCCGAGACAGATGGCAGCAGCTAGAGAGCTTGCGGCTTCCTCGTGCCCAGGATATCAAACGGCGTGCTGGGTTCTGAGCAAGGGATGTTAGCTCATGATGTTGCTTGTTCTCCCTTCTCTGTTCAAAATACCCGGATTGTTGATTGTATCAGTTTGCTCATGATTGCTCCTGTTCACTGGTAAATTACACTCAAACTTGTTGACGGCACTGAGCATGTGGATGAGGATGGGCGTGGCTGCGCGTTGAGCCAACGGAGGATGTGTCCAATTGTTGTTTGTTACTGTGAGACAACCATTTGTACCTGCTTGACATGTTGAGCAGCATGCCTGTGCAAGGCAAACTCATGTACACAGGAACCTGTAGGCTGCAGCACATGTAAAGCGTGGCCAGTTGCAAATGGCAAACTTAGCTGAGATTGCTTTTCGTTCTGCGTATACTACCTGCAATAGTGTCGGCCTGAGTATGTGTTTCACGCTGACTTATGTATATCCTGGTGATAATGCATGACAGCACTGTACGCATGTCACACACTGGCAAACAAATATCTTGAATTCGTCCATTTGTTTCAATCTGATCTGACTAACAGACTGATCATGATATGACAAAAGCACTCATTGTACACTCCAAGCGCTCTGAGCTATATAGACATACATGACATACATGTCAACCTTTGAAGTTCAAAGGGTATGCAGTACTAGCAGACCTGTACTTTTTCTCTACATGTCAAGTTACTGGCAGAAACTTTCTTTAAGTCTGATTAGGGCCAGCTGGCCACAGCTCAAGATTCTGAATCTGGCAAAATGCCACCAGCGCATCAGGTCATATAATCAAAGCATCCTGGCCCGTGCTGACTCACCTCAGCCTCAGCAATTTGCACAGCTTGAATGTTCAAGAGTCGAGATGTGGTATGGGGCCCGGCCACAGACGCTGGACCTGAGTAACCATTCATACCCCTTGGGCACGCACAGAATCACATGCTAGTGGGGCAGGTAGAAGAGTGGCCACTCTTCAACACCTGTATTGTGGATGTCAAGTACCAAGCGATTTTTGGCCTCAAAATATATATGTTGTCAATACTTGCAATGCTTTCTCAACCGCCCGCTTCCCAGGATAGAACAGTGGCCTTCATTGGCTACTGTCAGCTGAGTCTTGCAGTCAAATTTCTATTCCCACAAGAATTCCCACAAGAGTGTGCTGAGAGTCTCTCTATATCCCTATAGGAAGCCTGAGACCCATCCTGCCCGGCTGGCATCTGCAATCACCGTTGTGGTGCCAAAGTTGTGCCCTGATATCTCGAGCTAGTCCTGCAATCAGAAGCTTCCTGTACGGCAACGTGTCGATCGCCGACATGCCGTGCCATGGTTTTGACCAGCTGTGACAGCCCCCCGACACAAAGCAACATTCTGAGGCAAAAGATGCACATTGAAACCAAAGTTACATGAACTGGTAGCAGAACGGCCTGCTAGACTTGAGGCGTCTGCGACAAAAGCGGCCACGAATCAAGGCAATATGCAGCAACAGCAGCAGAGGTCTTTTAGCAACCCTTCGCAGTACTCCTGGAACTCTGCCTTGAAAGACATACAAAGCGCTCAACGAATGGATGAGGTCTTCAGCAAGGTCTGCAGCGTTTCAAAAGATGCGCTACGCTGGCCACTTTGCCGCCTTTGTGCTGGGCATATGCTCATCAGCTTACTGCTGCTTGACCATTTTACGCTCTTTATTACAACGTCACTGCTGTTGCGCCTGATGTAACAGGTAAGGGTTGCAATTGAGCAGCACAGCGGGCTACTGAAGCGTGAGGCAGCTGTGAGACTGAAGTTGTGGCTGGTGAAGCTGAGTGAGCAGGTGAACATTCTTGTTGCATCTACAGCGCAGGCTGGTCATATTGACACTGTTAGACATTGCCTTACTCAACGTCCATACATGGCGTGACCATTACTTTTTCATGGACCTGCACATGTAAGCAGAGCAAAGCGGCATTTTGTACATCCTGGTGGTTCATCTCACCTGAACAGGGCACTGTCCATTATGCCAACCATACGCCTCAGTTCTGCACTACCTGCTGTGGTGCATGTTCGCAACAGCCATGTGCCTAATGCCACTGCATCCGTTGAAGCAAAACATACACGTTTCTGTCAGGCTGGTTGATTGTAGACAATCATGGTTCATGTTTGCAGTGCAGACCAACAACCCAGTGTGGAAGAAGAACAGAAATGCATATGCCAAGCTGCTGCTAAACCAGCTGAAACAGGGCTGCCTGGAGAAGCCCTTCAATGCTGCCCCACCAGCAGGGCCATTGCAGACGCTGCCTGCCAGCCTTACATACTCATTCAGCCTGCCCAGAACATCTTCAGCCAGGAGCACTATCAGGTGCCACTCTGCTGCAAGTCAGAGTACCATCTTGCATCTTGAGTGTACATATTGTCTGTACATGTGAAGCAAGACGATGGCACACAGCAATGCCACTAGGACATTCAAAATATCTGATCAAGCTGCACACATGATGCTGTGTGTGCCGCTCCTAGAAGTGGCCTTTGTGCACATGCCTGGCATGTGCATCCAGAAAGTGACCTGACCAAATGCCTTGCACATCTGGCTTATGAGCCAATGCATCAATTGCCAGCAGCACTGTGTTGTGAGCACAAGCAGTGAGCAGTCATACTGCCATTATGCGGTGCAGATCAGGTGTGTCTGTATCATCATCGCAAGGCAATCCAGCCAGCAATGCTGCTGAGGAGCCTCAGCTGGATGACTACTTGGGCAGACATGCATCACCCCGCAGAACAGCATCTGCTGGGACAGCATTGTCCCAAGGCGAGCGGGTTTCTGATGCTCAGGAGCTTGACTCAGCTCAGCTGAGTCACCAGAAGTCAGGCCTATGGGGGGTAGAGTCCAACCCGAGCCGCCAGCCATCAGTCTCTGTCAGGGCTGATTCACCCCCACACCGGCAAAAGTCAGGAACCCTAGAGTTGAGATCATCTCCAGGCCGCCAAAGATCAGGGATCTTGAGGACAGGATCATCCAAATCATCTCTCAGGGAATACGAGTCAAAGTCACTGCATGCACACAAATCCCCAAGCAGGGCCCCATCACGCCTCAGGGATTCCAGCACAGACGCTGAAGTGCACTATGCTGCTGAAATGCACCATCAGCTACCATCCAGGAGGGAAGGCAGCAGCACTGAAGAAGAGCACCGGTTGACATCCCATTGGCACAAAGCCCGATCTGCCAGGGAGAGCAGCAGCGAAGAAGAAGAAGAAGAAGGTGCTAGGAGACACCAGAGGCACAGTCCACGGGGTTCACAGGCATCAAGGAAGCATGACTCACTGGATCAGAGGCACAGTCCCAGGGATCCACACACATCCCGGCAGCATAAGGCAACTGAGCCTCCTCAGTGGCAACACCAAACAGCAGAGAAGTACATGAGCAGGGCTAGGGTCCAGGAAGCCCTAAGCCCCCGGCGGCGGCAGTCCCCTACTCAGCCCTATGCTGCAAAGGCCAGGATTCTAGATCTGCATGACAATTGCACACTAGCTGATGAAGAACAGGATCAGTTGAACGGAGACAGGCATCACCATGCAAGGGATGGTAGACAAGGAGGTGCACAGGTGATCAACAGTGTGTTCAGCCTGCATGCTGCAATGCTTGTGTACTGCCTTAGAATGTCAGTCTGCCCTGAGCCTTTGCTGAGTTTGCTATGTGTCATCCAAGTTTCCCCCACAGCCCTTAAGACCCCTGTCTTGAATCTTGCCAAGTTTGTGTCTTGACTCTCTTTGCTTGTAGATGTTGTGCATGCTGGACCATCTGTACAGGAGGGCAGGATTACAGCAGACTCACTCAGCAGACCGCTGACAAGCTCATAGATGTCCAAATGTAGCATGCACTCTCAGACGTTTGGCCATCTGTCAACTTCAGACCAAAATGTTGTCAGCAGAATCACAACTGCAACACCCTCCCGTGGCATGACGACGGCAATTGCACCATTGAGCGTCTCGTTTGGCTCCCACAGCATCTCATTTTGCCAATTTACCATGTTTGGTCATTGACCCTGTGCACATTCAGACCATTTGGCCATTTACCAGCCCTTGCTTTATTTGCCCACACAGCATTGGGCTCACTGTGTTGACACTAGGGTCCAACAACCACATGTCACACCAAAGCCGTCTCATTTCATAGTGAACTTGACCAAGTCGACAAATACATGCAGCGCATATGGTGGCAGGTACAACTGGGAGGCACCACTCTAGGGCTCCCCAGGGGCTTGTCAGGGGGTAGGAGGGGGGATGGTATTGACCTGGCAGATGAGTCATGGCAACCCAGCAAGCTGGAGCTGCAGGCTCGCCTGGGAGCTTCCAAAGAGCGCCAACTTGAGCTGGAGTGGCGGCTGCAACAGGCTGAACAGAAGATTGCGCAGGCCCAGGTATACTCAAATGCTGCTGTCCTGCTATAGTCACGTGTTTGTCACTAGCATGGCGTACGCAAGGCATAAGCAACTTGGTATGTATCATGCGCATCCATTCATTCATTCAATCAGTCAATCAATCAATCAATCAGTCAGTCAGTCAATCAATCAATCAATCAACCAATCAATCAATCAATCAATCAATCAATCAATCAATCAATCAAACTGTCAAACAATCAATCCATCAGTCCATCAATCAATAAATCAATCAATCAATCAATCAATCAATCAATCAACCAACCAACCAACCAATCAATCAATCAATCAATCAATCAATCAATCAATCAATCCATCAGTCGATCAATTCAGTTACCGGACTTGGACAGTCTGCAGGCAGCAGTGGTCATGTGATTGGTCATCATCCCAATCTGGAACTGCAGAAAAGCAACACAGCAGTCAGCAAAGCGTGCATAACACAGTCACTCAGTATGTGCATTTGTGTCATACACACATTATGACAACTGCATACAGCCTCAGCGGACACAACCTGATTACGGTCAACCCATGGACAGTAATGCTTCAGGTGCTGAAGTTGTACTCACTGACCCATGGACAGATTCAGGTGCTGCTGATATACTTCGGTCATGATTATGAATGATCAGTAATGGTGCAGGCTCAGCACGTGGCACAGCAGTTTTCAGGCAGTGAGCAGTCTCAGCAGCCCTCTGCGCCAGACCAGTCAGACACTGGGAAGCATCGGCTGAAGAGGGACTTGAGCAAGCTGATCCACAAGTATGAGAAGCGGCAAAGCAGATGGGGCTCGCCTAGAAGAGCTGCATCCATCCAGCATCTGCTGCCCCTGGACTACAGGTGGGCTCACCCATGAGTGTTGTGTGTTCCAAAGCATACCAAGTGTGATTTTGATGCTTGCACGTCTGTAAGCAGATTCGTTTGGTGAGATTGCGGCAATCATTACAGGCAGCACAGAGTGCAGATCAGATTCTGTCTATTAGTGGTTGGAAAATGCCTTTGCAGCTTTCATGCGCAATACATTCGATTGAAATCACAAGCGCAAAGTGCGGTATGTTGAGTCTGACTTTGTGGCACTCTTCAGGATTGGAAGCAGTGAAGAAGAGGATTTCGACGGCCTTGCAGACATCACTGCCGCCTTGAAGAGCTGCAGTCAGCGTGAGCGCCTCGACCTGGGCTCTGGCGACCATCCCCTATCCAAAAGGGCACAGAACCCTGCATTACAACCAAACGCACTGCCTCCTCAGCATAGCAGGTCCACCATTTCATTGTCTAGTGGCAGCAGCAGCCATTCTGTAGCATCCGAGACAGAGGGACGACTGCACGGACAGACTGCTGAGGTGGCAGCAACAGGGATTATGGGGGTGCAATCAAAGTTGCAGGTGTCAGATGGAGAGGAGAGCAGGTTTATGAAGAAGCTGCAGGACTTTCAGAAGGGCACTGACATGCTGAGACAGCAGATCAGCTTGGGATGACAGAGGTTGGCATTACTTTTCACATTTTACTGCTCCTGGCTGCAGAGCCCTCTGATCTGATTTTATAATGCTGGAGTGTGTCTGGGATGTGACGTTTCAAGTTGCGTTGCATTGCAGTTGCAATGACAGTCAGAGCATTGAGATCGATTGTGTCCATCAACGCGTTGCTAGACAACTTTGGCAAACAATAACAGCTGCAGCTGCAGGTGCAAAGTCCCATTGTAGCAATTGCTGCTTTGGTATGGCTATGTGTGAGTTCGCTGCATCACAACTCTGGGACCAAAGAACATACGTGCAATGCAACATCAGATACAACGCTTCGGACTGCCTCTATGCCTTGATTTTTTGAATTTAATTTCGGCCTTGTCTATGTCGCATGCAAAACCACAGCATTTCACTAGATAGAACAAGTTTATGGTGAGGCATCTCCTGGTAAGTGGTAAGTAGGAAACTGCTGCATCTTGGCCATCCTAAGCCACATTGCATAGAGCCACAAACACTGCATGCACGGTGTCCTACAGCACAGCTGCACGGTGGAAATTTCATGTCAAGTCTGAAAAGCATTAAGCTTACAAAGGCAGCATGCAGACATGCTGTAGCGCTCACTGGACACAGGAGTGCATCATAGCACAAACTACAGGTCTTCAACGTGTAGTTAACTCACTGGATAGATCTTCTCGAGACCTCTCATGACTCAGTGTGTTTGACATTGCTAATGAAATTCACATTGTGGCTGTGAAGCAAAATTGTCAGAGTGGGCAGCGTTCATGCTGTGTGAGACTGTAGATTGTATCCTGTTGCTGACATTGTTCATCACATATTTGTAAATGCCTGAATGCGCATGGCGCTCTCAAAAATGTTTTTAAATACCGCCTGGTGCACCACCGCCTGGGACCAAACCTGGTCCTCCTTTGAAGCCCTCCACAATCAACAGCAGAGCGAAGGCAACCATGGCCTGCATATTGAAATGTCAATGAGTCACATCAGCATACATGCAGCATATGACTACTGACAGGTTGCAAGGTTGTGCATCATGCAAAGATGGCAAGTGCATGGCTGGCCGATGCATATGCCATTCTGGTAGCTATCTGGGATCCGCTACAAAACTCACCACACGGCCATTCCAGATCTCAGCACGGGGGGTGAATGGGCCAGCACCCTTCCTGTCTAGGTCAGCGCCCCTGAAGACAGGGACGATGGATCCAACAATAATCAGGCCAAAGATGATGGCGATGAAGATTGGGTCAGACTTGATCTGCTCTGCCACTGGCTTTCCTGTGGTGACCTCTTTGACAAAGGCAATCAACATGGCTGCCATGGCACCTCGTCCGTTGGTAATCTCGGGTACCAAACCGCCAGGGGCCATTGCCTCTGCAAAGTGCCAGCTCACAATCAACATCAAGCAACGATGGAGCTGGACTTGGCAGTTTGATCTGGACAGTCTGAAGACCCGGCGACGGGGTGACAGGTCACTTTGTATACCTCCTGCTGCTCCGCTCTCGTCAACCGGTGATCCCTTTTTACCGGTCTTGTTGCCGGCTTGCTGGCTGATGGTATCTTGGAACAAGCCAGAGTTCTCCTTGGTCGCCTGCACAAAGCCCTGAAGCTGGTCTTCAACCTTTGCGGCAGCCTCGTCTGCTGGGTTGTCATCTTGTCGTGGCCTCTCAGCCATCATAACGACATGACGGCTGAATTGTGGTCGGCAAGACTTGAACGCTCTTGCGCGATGCAGTGCAGGTGCGCTGCCGAAGACTGGCTTGACGCAAGTCTGCCCTGATAGTAGCATGGCTGACATGTTGTGTCAATGAGGTGTCTTAGTAGCAATCAACGTCGAAAATGCACGCAACCGATAATCTCTTTCGGAACAGTGCCTATCGTCGTTATTGGCTACAACCTGATCGCGATGCAGGGTGCAGAATGATTATAGCTTACGAGGATCAGTCACCGACGGACAGACAATGTGACAGCTCCGGAACCAACAGAAGATCAGTACATGAAAGGCAAGCAAGTCGATGCTTGTTGGCAGTAGGTCGCATCGTCTCCGAGCTGTTTCTCACTCGCCACCATGAAAGTAGTTGTACAAGCTGAGGCAAGTTTCCTCGCCATTGTCTTTCGCAAAGCTGATCTCTTTGTCGACAAGACTGCTCAACACCTGGCAACATCTTTGCTGTGTTCTGCAGAAGTGCCCCATTGCCACATGGCAGGCTGATATAGCGCCAGACACAGAGATCCATGACATCAAGCTGGATTTTTGCGAACAGAACGGATTGTCTCCTGAAACTTGTGTTCTGTCTAGCAAAGGCGCTCTGCTGAAAGACCAGCCAAAGGTCTGTCACTTCAATGTTGAACCGATTTCGCTTGCAGAAATCCACACAGCATGCAAAATCAGCAGAGATATGTGGTGAAATACAGAGTGGAAACAAGGTGCAACTGCGGGCCATGTTCCCTCCCACGCTGGCTTTCTGCGTGGCCTACAGTCTCAAGCCAACAGACGCCTCAGATTATGAGCTCGTATCCTGCCTTTGGCAGGCAGCTGCCGAGTCCTTCTGTAGCAACAGATACACAGCTGCTTGGCTGTCAGACAAGACGCTGCAGTCACAGATTGCGGCATTGCCAGCTGAGGAGATCCTGCCAATTGACTCCA